>ERZ772764.66-NODE-66-length-66790-cov-4.389031_pt1 | contig 66790 bp, 49 predicted proteins | sample MGYA00512163_ERZ772764 | MGnify/ENA primary metagenome ERZ772764 (study PRJEB29015, sample SAMEA2737903) | human oral metagenome | biome: human oral; feature: human-associated habitat; material: dental | place: China | collected 2094 ... | reverse complement strand
CTCACTCCCCGCGGCGTCACACTTGCAGGAACTTTCGTATCGCCGGTCGATTCGGTGGACGCGGCGGTCCTCTTCTCCCATTCCTTCCTCGCTGATCGCCATTCCGCTGAGCATTTTGACCGTCTCGCACGCCAGTATCGCGCCGCCGGATACGCGACCCTCGAGTTCGACTACTCGGGGCATGGGCAGTCTGGTGACGAGATCATCACCCTTGACGCTGAGGTTGAGGACCTGCGCGCAGCCTCGGGCTGGCTCGCCGATCAGGGGTACTCGCGTCAGATCGTGCACGCGCACTCTTTCGGGGCGAGCGTCGCACTGACTGCAAGGCCGAAGGCTGTTCTCACTTACATTCTCTCCTCGCCCCGGATCGGACCGATGTCGGTGGACTGGAGGCAGATCTTCTCTGAGGATCAGCTGGCCGATCTCGAACAGATCGGTGCGACCACGATCCCCGATGATTCCGCGTCCGTCAGGCGACAGTTCACGATTTCGAAGCAGACTCTCGCGGACTTGTCGATGGGTGATGCCAATAAGCTTCTCGACGGGCTCGATAAGCCGACGCTCATCATTCACGATGCGACGGATGCAGAATTCGGGCTTTTGGAGATGACGCAGGAGGCCTTCCCTCTTCTACCCGACGGCTCTCGCGTGGAGGTCGCGCAAGACGCGTTCTTCGGGGAGAGCATCAACGTCGAGGCTTTGGACGCCCCCTCCCTCGAATGGGTGAAGCGCTGGGTGCCTGTCGTGCGCGGACGGTGATGTGGGGGCGCCCAGCCGTTCCATTCGACCAGTTGCGGCCCCTTCACACCCCATTCAAGCACCGAACCCCGCCCCAGGTACGAGACCTCCGAGGAGGCCAGGGACTCCGGGGCTTGCGCACCACCCGGGAGCCCCTCAGAACCTCGGATATGAACTCTGTGGATTGACATAACTCAAATGAGTTAAACATAACTCGCCCTTAATATGAGATATCTTTGATAAGAATCTCATCAAACAGGCAATTGGGGGTGCTTCCATGGATTCCCTGGCAGACCGCGCACGATCAGCTCTCGCCCGCCTCAACCTCGAAGGAGGAGACCGCCTCGATGTCGAGGCGAAGACCTTCTCCGAGTACTCCCCCCAAGCCCTCGGCCCCAGCCTCTCGGCGCTCGCCAACCTGCCGGGCGGCGGCCTCATCCTCCTCGGCATCGATGAACGACAAGAGGACCCCCTCGTCGGCCTATCCCCCGCGGTCGCAGCCGATTACGCGCGACGCGCCTCAGATCAGGCTCGAAAAGGATTCACCCCGCCGATTTCCGTTCGAGTCGAGTGCGTTGAAGTCTCAGGAAAGACCCTCGTCGCAATCGAGGTCGAAGAAGCTCCCCTGTCGAAGAAGCCCTGCGTCTGGAACAAGTCAGGCAAGGCCTACGTTCGCGTCTTCGACGGGGACGAAGCCATGTCCCGCGAGGACGAACAACAGTTCATCCGCCGAAGGGAACGTCCGCGCGACGACATCGCTCCCGTTCCCGGAACGACGATCCACGACCTCGACCCGGACGCTCTCGCCTCGTTCATCGCATCGGCGAGGGAAACGACACCGCGATTGAGAAACACGAGCGACATAGACATCCTCCGCCTCCTGAACGTCCTTACTCGGGACGGCGAGACTACCGTCGCAGGCCTGTACGCACTCGGCTTATACCCTCAGCAATTCCTCCCTCATCTGTTCCTCAGCGCCGCAGTGACCGATCAGGGCCTCCTCACCGAAGGAGCACGGTCGCGCGCTCGCCAGGACCTCACCGGGTCTATCCCTGACATACTCGACGAGGCTCTCGACTGGGTCGCCCGAGTCCTCGGGGCAACAGAAGTCGTGACGCACGACGGACGGGGGGTGAGGGAGTACCCGCTTCCGCTTGAGGCCGTTCGCGAGGTCGTTGCAAACGCACTCGTCCATCGTGATCTCTCACCCGCAACGGCCGGAGTTCCGGTCAATCTCCGATTCACGGAACGTGGGCTCGTCCTGACAAGTCCCGGCGGATTATGGGGCATTAGCCTCGATCGCCTCGGGCGTGGTCGTTCTGCTGTCAACGAATACCTGTACACGATCTGCAGGCACGCGAGCGGGCGGCATGGGCGCGTCATCGAAGCTCTCGGCACGGGAATCCGGGCGACCCGCGACGCGCTGGAGAGCGCCGGTCTCACTCCGCCAGTCTTCATTGACGACGGCCTCCGTTTCACCGTGCTCTTCCCGAATCACGCGTTGCATTCGGACGACGATCTCGAATGGCTCGCATCAGTCTTTGCTCCACTCGAGCTTTCGCCTCGCCAGCGCGAAGCACTCCTCCTCATGCGCAGAGGCGGTCCCATCGCCAATTCCGACTATCGACAACGCTTTGGGGTCGATTCGGCGACGGCGCGACGCGAGCTCATGGAGCTGGTCGATCACGGTCTCGCCGTTCGAAGTGGTACCAGGCGCGGAACCCGATACTCCCTGGTGGCACAGGACATGAATCCATCTTGATCCGTCCCCTTCACACCCCTCCAGGTGCCGAACCCCGGCTTCACACCTATTTAGGTGCCGAACCCCGCCTCAGGTCCTCGACCTCCGAGAAGCTCAGAAACTCTTCGACCGCCTCCACGACTCGCGGGTCATCGCGCCACGAACGAGTGCCGAACACGCTCGTCGAAACACTTGCGATCCGGGCGGCGAAGGCGATGAGTCTTGAGGGGTCTTCCAGGATTTCACGCCCTTCCTCGTGCAGGATGCCGAGCGCCCAGGCGAAAGCCCCGTGGAAGACGTCACCGGCGCCGAGGGTGGACAGCGCCTCGACCTCGTCAACGGCAGTCGTGCCCTGTCTCTCGTCCCAGACCCATTCAACGGGTTCGGGGCCGCGGGTGCGCACCACGCGCGTAATACCGAAGCCGCGCAAGAATCCTGCGACGCCGTGAATCTCCGGGCGTTCAAGCAGGGGTGGACAAAAGTCTGCTGACACCACAGCCACATCCACGAGAGGAAGGAGCGGCACAAACCATTCCTTCCAGGAACCTCCATCCAATATCCGCAGGTGAGAGGGCTTTTCTTCAAGACGCGCGAAGGGGTCTTCGCCCACCCCGCCCTCAGGGGCGACTCCGACGCCAAGAACGAGATTCGCGAGGGAAGGGTTGTGCCCATCAACGAGCACCACATCCGGACTGCCCACCTTGTCGAGGGCTTCGGCGAGGAGTGCCTCCCCTTTTTCAGCATCCACGCTGATCCGCGCGTTCGTTGAGGCGACCATGCGCCCTCCCGGATGTTCAATGATGGAGGAGATCGCGGGTGCGCTCACGGGCGAATCGGCTGCGCTCGCGTCGAGCACGCTCACCCCGCACCCTTCAAGGTCGGCGGCGAGGATGCCCGCGATCGTCCCCTCCCCCACTGCGCTGAGCAAAGTGATTGACGAGGCTGGGGCGCAGGAAGGCATGGGCCGGAGGGATTCGAGGGCCGCGATCGTCACGGCAGCGTTCGTGGCTGGCCCTCCTGCAGACATCGCGTGATTCGTTGAGGTGGTCTTCCTCGTCGTGTCCGGCTCGTGGTCGAGCGCATGAATGACGTCAAGGGTCGTCAGGCCTGCGAGAAGGGCATGCATGGAAGTATTGTCGCCGATTCGTCGTAGATGTGATCCCTCACGCCGATGGCGAGTGCGAAGAGCCAATCGTCGTCATCGAAATGCCGCGAGCTTATGAGACAGTTTCAAGGGCCGGGGTCGAAGCTTCCCCGCTGAGTCTGAGCATCAGATCAACCTTGTCGGAGGAAACGGTACGTACCCTGCCTACCCGATGATCTCGTACCTTCGCTGAGATGCGAAATTCCCATCCGAGATTGGCTAATCCCTTTCACGCTCCTCACGAACGATGTCCCCTGGATCCGCCGGGTCTGCTTCACGAGCGCAGCGATCCTCACACACAGTTCCTCCGGAATTCGGACTGAAACGGCGCGGGAAAGAGTCACAGACATGACTACACATGTAAACAATGTCACCGCTGTTGTGATACAGATTGGAGACTTTCGGTGTCAAACAACAAGAGTCCGGACACCTGGGCACAAATTTTCCGCAATAGTACCGAAGCCTCGATCATCTTCCCTTCGGATAAGTACTCAATTCTAAAGCTATGATAGAGACCTATCCAATGCCGCATCAGGAGAGGATTTCTCGTTAGAGGGGATCACCTCCAGCCCCTATTCTCACTCTGAAATCTTCATGTAATGGACGCTAAAATCTGATCTGACAAGTCGAAACTCTTGATGATTTCGCCCGAAGTCAAAGGGGTTATCGCCCGGTTTCTGCCAGATATCAAGCCCCTTGCCTAGATCAATCCTCCACCCATGGTCAGTTTCGATTCGGCGATCATGGATTGAATCGTCGAATTTCACGTTGAAGTAGATGCCTTCAGCCTCCGAAGCGACCTTGATGTCGCGAAGCATGAGGAGTTGATGCTTCTGGAACTCTTCTTTGATGTCACGTGAAGTCACGAGGAGAACCTCGATCTCATCAGCGTCATCTTTCACTGAGGCAATGAGGCTGAGAAGATCGGCAAGGTTCCTTCCCTGGTGTGGCAGCCGAATGTACGGATCAGTAATCCGAATCCTCGTGACTCCTGTGAGGTAGGGCAGAAGGAGTTTCCTGTAACTCACACCCTTCTGACCCGCAGCGAAGTCGCGATGTCCCTCTTTCGGTTCTTCGTCATCAGCGATTCGAAGCTCCATCTGAGGGGTCTGAGCCTGGTCCCCGGCACCACCACTCAGCGCCGAGAAAGACCCCGGCATTGCCGTGTTCTCGACGGATTCTTCCCCGAGAAGCGACCAACTCCTGCGGTAAAGGTGGGGATATTGGCGTTCTTCAAGGGAGATGACCTCATGCCAGCTCCCCTGCCGATCCATGTATCGGAAGTGCACGGGAGTATCACGCATCGTTGCGTCGATCCGCAGGATTGAGTCCTTCACGCGCTTGCGTCCTTCGATCGCGTATTCGAGCAGGACTCGCACCTCGTTTTCGCATGCCCGTCCACTCGGGTGAATGAGCTTCATGAGCCCTGAGAAGGTCTTACGAATTCCGTCTTGGTCGCGAGTCGACAAGGAGGAGTCGAGTGTGAAGAACTCACTGTACTTGTCTGAGAAGTCGGTCGAGCGCATTGATCGAAGGATCTCAGCAAGGTAGTCGACGATGAAGCCGTAGCCGTTGGAGAACATCTCCGATCGGATTGGAGCGACTTCCCAGCCGGGGATGTAGTGGTGAATCCGGTCGAGCCATGCGGGATCACGGTAGGCGTTGGGCAGTTCGTCGAAAAGGTCAGAGTTTTTCAACATATAGGGGACTGTGTGGGTCGTGTTCCCGATGAAAGCCATTGAGGCTTCGGCGCCGTAAATGCTTGTCCCGCGGGAGAAGGACTTGTTTGCCAGGTAGTTCTTCATCACATTGACGAGGTTCTGATCAGTCCGCTTGTTTGCTGCGAACTCGTCGAAGGCGATGCAGTCCCAATAGCCGACAAGGCCGATCCGCCCATTGGCGTTGTTGACGAAGAGTTTTGCAACGGTCACCTCGCCACCTGAGACGAGAATCCCGTTGGGTGAGAACTCGCTGAAGGTGTGCGACTTTCCGGTCCCTTTCGGTCCGAGTTCAACGAGGTTGTAATTCCTTTCGACGAAGGGGATAAGGCGGGTGAGTGCGATGAGTTTGCCTCGATCGGTGAACTGTTCAGGGTTGAGTCCGATCGACTGTATGAGCAGATCAATCCATTCGCCTGTGGTGAAGGCTTGCCAGGTTTCGAGATAGTCCTCGAAATCAGCGGCAGCGACCTGAATCGGTTTGAGTGAGGAGAGAATCCACGGTACGATCTTTGCATCATCGGAATGGAAGTAGTCGATGTCGCAGATGCACCACACGCCTCCGACGAGGAGCTTTGGGTTCCTCTTTACTGTTCCGTCATCGATAATCACCCCCTTGAGTTGGAGGTTCTCGAAGGATGCTTCGTGAACGTCATTCTTCTCGTTGAGGATGACGCTCACTTTGTCGATGATGCGATGCCGTCCCTTTCGTCGGATCTCCGACTTCACGAGCTCCGCCTCGTTCCGGTTCACGTAGTGGGTGGCGAGGATCTTCCGGACCGTGTCGATGCCCGAGAGAATCGTTGCTTCGTCGTCGGAAGCCGCGTACTGGGCGAGCAGGTATTCGAGGACGTATGACGGGACAACGGCATTCCCTCGGACAGCTTTGACGAGGTCCTTGCGGACGACCCTGCCGGGGAAGTGCTCGTTGATCTTTTCATCGAGCGCGGACTTCACTGGCGTGCTCGCGGTCTGCTCACCCGATTCCGGGATCCCCACGGTATCGAGAGAGTCGTTAAAAGAGCTCATCGCGTCTCCTAGAAGTCGAAATCGGTCGTGAATGATCGCCGCAGTGTGTAGTTCGCGGTCGAGAAGGTTCGCCACTGCGTGGTGTTGGGGATCGGCTCCTCAAGTCGCAGTTCGACACCGCGGCGGTTGTATTCGTCAGCATCCTGGGTGAGGTAGAGGACGGCATTCTGGTACCGGTCGTGCTGGTTGTCTGAGGTGGAGTCAAAAGTGAGAATTGGCTGGTCGGAGATGAGGACGTCGCCGACGTAGATGCCGAGTCGTACGCGCAGCGGTTGGATCTTGTCGGTGACGGCTTCGCGTTGGATGAGTTTGACGGAGAGCTGTCCTGTCGTGATTTTGTCGGTCTCCGGCATGAGATCGACGGCGACGGAGCGAACATCGCTCTTGCGTTTCTTGTTCACCGCAATGACGGGTACGACGATCTCCTGGAGGGAGGCACCTCCGTGGACGTAGCGCGTGCCTTTGCCGGGTTGCGGGATCCGGTGGATGGATTTGGGGATCTGGATGTCAAGGTCCCCGTCGATTCCCGCCTGCTCGGCAGTGAAGGTCATGAACGACGAGGACGGGCGCAAGTTCTTGCCGAGGGCGAATCGACGGGTCGAGTAACTGACTTCATCGCCCTGGGGCTTTTCGGAGAGGAAGTAGGACTTTTCGAGCGGGCTGTCCTGGTAGAGGAATCCGTGGTCAGCGGTGATGAGAATGTTCGTCGCGTTGGCGTTGGTCCATCTCTTGAGGAGTTTAATGAGTTCGTTCATTGCCCGGTCCGAGGCCTCGAAGACTCCTTGTTCTGTCGTGGCATCATCGCCGGTCGCGTCAATGACGTTGTGGTAGACGTAGATGAGCTGGTGGGCCTTGTAGAGCTCGCGCAGTTCCTCGCTCGTCATGGTGAGGACATCTTGCGCACTGATCGCGGTTCCCTTGGCCTTCTGGAGGATCTTCACACGGTTCGCCGTCCCGTCGGTACGACGTCCATCCGCGTAGACGGGTGTTCCGCTCGGATCGACCTTGAGACTCTTGTGAGGGAGCAGGGCCGCCATCCCGAGCTGCGTGTAGCTGGGGAGGGACCCGAGGACGGCACCGAGTTCGGCGTCGAAGCGGTCCTCGGATCGGATCTTTGAGGCGAGTTCCTCGGCGATCTCGTAGCGAAGGGCATCGGAGATGATGACGACCGCTTTGGAACGACCGGCGAGAAGTGGAGCAACGCACTCGTCGTAAAAACGTCGCTGGGGCGACAGGGCGGGTGTCTTCCACTCGTGGAGAGTGTCGAGTACGGCCTGCCAGGCGTTTCCGAGGGCGTAAAGGTACTGGTTCGCGTACTGCTTTGTCGATCTCATCCTTGAGGCCGGTGAGAGGCTTCTGAAACTCAGCGGATCTCCAGGCGACGATGAACTGCCGGTAGTGCTGGTCAATTCGGAACCATTCGGCCTGATACTTCGCCAGCCCGTCGGCAACCGAGCCGATGGTATCGGGGAGTTTGACGATCGCCGCGAGAAGCTCGGAGGCACTCTGAAGGGCTGTGTAGAGGGATTCATATTCCTTGTACCACAGGCCGTTACGACGCTGACGGACAAGGGCAGCGACATCGCGCGGGCCCATCCTCCGCTGAATAACTGCGGCTGTAAGGTCGGTGATGATCTTCTGCTCAATCTCCTCGAAGGTTGTGCGGTCCTGGAGGTCATCAAGGCTCAGGTTCTCGATCTTCGAGGCAACGCCGAGGCTTTGCGCGGCACGAGTGGCGAGAGTTGTCATCGCTTCACGCGTACGAACGTCGTAGACGAGGTTCTGGTAGTCGTTGCGAATGTTCCGATAGGCGTCGGGAGTGTCCGAGGAGAAGTTGTGCATCGCACGGGCGAACATCCAGAGGATGAAGTCGTCGACGGTTGGCGCTTCACTCCGGTAGCCGTATATTTCGTGCAAGCCTGTCCAGAAGAAGTCGCCAAGACCGTAGGCCATGAGTTCGTCGAATTTTGCGTGCCCATCGGCGGCAGCTTCGAGGAGGATCTCCCGAGTAATGTCGGAGAGACGATGGCTGGAGGACTTGAGGAGCACCTGGCACATCTTCGCCCGAAGGAGTGCCGGATCATCGCCTTCTGCGAGCAGCTTCGCGAGTGCTTGCTTGCGGGCGGCCGCCATGAAGAACTTCGTGTGGGACTCGATGACGGGGAGGAGCAGCGGGTCCTCGATTCCGAGCTCCTGCTGGATGATCGAGGTTTTATCTGCGACGAAGACGCCGTGGGCGAGTTCCTGGTCGAGCAACCCATTTCCAGTACCTGCAGGGCTCTCGTCAGTGCGGTAGACGAGGTACTTGCTCTCACGGTCAGTGAGCAGGCGGTGTTTGATGCCGAACTCATTGCCTTCTACCCGCAGAAGCACGACGCCCTCGGGAACGTAAACCTCGACGCTATCGCTATATTCCCCTACGCCATCGTGCCAGAAGAGGATCCGTTGAGTTTCAAAGCGTCGGCTCAGGTGCCGGGTGATCTGATTGCTCATTCGTAATTCTCCATCTTCTGTTCGAGCTCACGTAGGGCTCGAGCATCGTCCTCGTCAGCGGCGAGCGCCTCCTGCCGCCGACGTTCGGCATCGAATGCGGTGTAGCGATCTTCGGCGAGTGCTTTCGCGACCTTTGCGCTCACTGTGCCCACATGGGTGAGGAGTTCGCGCTCGTTGAAGCTGAGGAAGGCGTCGAGGCGTTCTTCCCAGTCGCGCATGGTCATCGCCTGACGTCGCTTCGCCTGGTCTTCTGCGTAGTCGAGGTACATGGTGACAATGCGGTCAAGCTCCGCAATCTCAGCTGTTTGGAGGTAGTTCTTGGCCGTCACCACGTCGCGTTTCCGCACGATGCTTCCGCTCCACGAGGTGAGGCCCATGTTTGACCCCGCAGGGTCGGAACGCAAAGAGATGATCTCCGCTGCGGTGTGTCCTGTCACGGCCCAGAGCATCTTGTTTTGGACTTTCGCGAAGAAGGCTTTCGCAGCATCGCTCGACGGGGCGTAGTCGATCGCTGTTGCGTAGAGGTCACGGACCTTCTGGTAGAAGCGTTTCTCCGAGGCTCGGATGTCGCGAATGCGTTCCAACCATTCGTCGAAGTAGTCCCAGCCATCTGAGCCTTTGAGTTTCGCGTCGTCCATGGCGAAGCCTTTGACGAGGTATTCCTTGAGAACGCTCGTCGCCCACTGCCGGAATTGGACCGCGCGAGGAGTCGTCACGCGGTAGCCGACAGCAAGGATCATGTCGAGGTTGTAGACCTTGAGCTGCCGTCGGACGTCTCGCTCGCCTTCTCGACGAACTGTTAACTCTGAGTGAATAGTTGTCTCGGTGACTTCTCCGTCCTTAAGAACACGTCCGATGATCTGAGCAACGTTGGGGATCGAGGTTCCATACAGCTCCGCCATTTCGGCTTGAGTCAGCCATACCGTCCCCTCCGAGGCGCGCAGTTGCATCTGCGCCCCGTCGTCCGCGTTATAGAGGATCACTTCGCCGTTCATCCGCTCACCCCAGGTTTTGGTCAGCTGTCTGCTTTTTCGAGCCCTTTGATGCGCTTGAGGGCATCCCCGAACTTCGGGTAGTTGCTCCGCACGCCATCGTCGAGGTCGATCTCAATGTTCTCGGTTGCCTTCGGGAAGAGGACGTCGTGCTCATACTCACTGAGCTCAATGAGGACTGCGCGTATGCGATCCGCCTCCTTCGCATCATTGTCGCGCTCGGCACGGGCAAGTGCAGACTCGAGCTTGGTCACGTACTCGCGCAGGTAGGTGAGGACTCGGGACACCGTTGAGGGCGTGTAGCGGTGCATGTAGATGAGCGCATTGAACGATCCCTTGGGACTGGAGAAGAGCCAGTAGATCGGCCGTTTCTTGTAGCGATGGACGTGGTCGTCATAGAACTTCGAAGAGGCTCCCTTTTTAGAAGACTTTACGAAGTATTCGCGCAGGTCTTTAAGTCCGAGGAGGTTAAGGATGTAACGGAGATTCTCCTCGAAGTGCTCGTCACCAAAGACTGTGCGCAGGAAGAGCCTGAAGCGTTCGACGATGTCGTCTTCGAACCAGTCAGCGTCAAGTACAGGAATGACGTTATCCGCATCCGGCATGAAGCTCGGTGCGGGGATCTTTTCAAGGTAGTCTTCGATGGTCGCCCCTTGGTCGGCGAGGATCAGCCCTGGAGCGTCCAGGCTGTAACGGCCGAACATGCATCCGACCGCATAGGAGATGAGGTCAACGATCGCGGACTGTGCGAAGAGGAGGTCACGTTCTTCGGGTGTTTTGTTCGGCCAGCGGAAGGCGGAATTGTTCGTGAGGGATACTCGTTCAAGCGGTACATGGGAAGGTACTTCGTCCTCGAGTCCGTAAAGTCTGGCGACGGCCTCGTTGTTCTCGATTTCGAGCCGACGCTGTTCGAGGGAGCGCTGCTTCCATTCTTCGCGATGTTGGGCAACGATCTGTTCGAGAGCCTTCACTGATACCTCGCGCGGGTTCGTCGGACGGCGGATCCCATGTTCTTCAACGAAAAAACTGGTCGGGGTAGCCATCCGGGTAGCCGATCGATACGCCAAGGTTACCTGCCTAATCCGAGCATTTCAGCCGACGCTGTGAGGGCTGCTCGGGTCCGGCTGCGGTCAGTGTGCAGGTAGGTCTGGGTGCTGAGAATCGTCGAGTGACCGAGAATCGCTTTGATCGTTGTCTCGTCAACGCCGCTGGCAAGCAAGAGGGTGGCCGCAGTGTGCCGCGCTTCGTAGAGCAGGGGGCGCCTCTTTGTCCCATCGGGCAGCGTGACCTTGACCCCTGCCTCGTCGACGATCTCGTACCACTGGCTCCGGTCGAATTCTGCGGAACGTGGCGCCCCATCCTCCTTTGGCCAGACGAGGTTATGCGGAGATGGGGCTTTTCCCTTCCAGGTCGCGAGCTCATCGACGAGGGCAGGGGCGAGTGGCACGATGCGGGTGCCAGCACGGGTCTTTGGCCGAACGAGATGATAGGCGCCTTCGAGGCGGCGGGATTCAAAACCTCGAGGAACACGGAAGCCGCTCGCAGGGGTCCTGCTTTCCTTATATGGAAGAGCTTTGAGCTGCCATGCAAGGGTCATCGTTTCAGCATCAAGGTCGATCATGTCCCACGTGAGTCCGAGTGCTTCAGCGGGACGCAGTCCTTCAATGAGAGCGGCGATCCACCTCGAAGAGTCAGCTCGAGCTTGGGCGATGTCGAGGATCCGCATGGCTTCCTCGACACTCAGGGCCTGACGGGGGGATCTTCCCACGCCGGGACTGCTTGCGTCGCGTGTCCGGTGACTGACCTGGTATCCCTCCGCCACGGCGTCGGCGAGCATCTTCTTGAGCACGACATGGGTGCGTTGCATTGTGGGGAGCGCGAGTCCTTGCTCCTCTTGAGCTCGCGCTACAGCACGAATATCAGCCGGTGTGAGGACATCGAGCCTGATGTGTCCGATGACGGGAATGATCCATCGTCGGATCGAGGATTGGTCGGAAACGAAGGTGCCGGGTCGGACGATGCGTTGCCTGTATTCAAGCCATTCGGCTGCCCATCTTTTGACGCTGATCGAACTGAAGGATGCTGTCGGCCCCTCCACCGCAATGCGCTGCTGCGCCTGGATAAGTCGAGCGCGTACTTCGGCTTCCGTGCGGACTTTGAAGGTGATTCGACGACGTTTTCCTGTCGCCGACCATCCCACTTCTATCGCTGCGACCCATTGGCCGCGTGAGTTCCGATAGATGGATCCCGTTCCTTTTCGTCGAGGTCGTCGTTGTCCGATGGTTTTCATGATGGGAAGCGCCGATCCATGGGGGTAGCCATGGGGGTAGCCATCTACCTCAGCACTGGCGTGACGAAGACCAGGATGCTCCCCGGGATCCGGTACTGCACTCTCCGAACGAGTCACGGTTCATGAAAGAGAGCTTTTCCGAGGGCAAGTCGGACCTGTTTGCTGCTTTCATCCAGCGGTGCACGGGCCTTGCATCAAAGCGAGGGCTTAGCGCGATGATCACCATGCAGTCGTGGATGTTCCTCAGCTCTTTCGAGAAGCTGAGGCGCTCGCTGCTGTGCAATCAGTGGATCGTCTCAATGCTTCATCTTGGCACCAGGGCATTCGATTCGATCGGTGGTGAAGTCGTCTCCTCGACGGCCTTCGTCATTGAAAACGTTCCGCCTTCGAGACGGGGAACCGCTTCCACTCGATGTGGCTCGTTCGTCCGTATTGTCGATGGTAAGTCCGAGGCTGAGAAGATCGTGATGCTTGATCGTGCTCGGCATACGAGGGAAGCCAGAGACGGATTCCATGGTGCGTCGCCCGAGGACTTCACCGTGATCCCTGGGAGCCCGATCGTCTACTGGCTCAGTGAAAAGATGCGAAACGCTTTTTCCGTTAATCAGCCTCTCGGTGAGAGCACCAGGCTCGCCGTTGGTCTTCAGACTGGAGATAATAATAGGTTCTTGAGGGAGTGGTGGGAGGTTGCGATACCTCGCATCGCCTTCGCTTGCACGTCGCGTGAAGCCGCCGCTCGAAGCGGAGCACGCTGGTTCCCGTACAACAAGGGGGGCGAGTTTCGAAAGTGGTACGGCAACCAAGAGTTCGTCGTCAACTGGGAAAACGACGGAGAAGAGGTTCGCGCTTTCGGAACTGAAAATGGGGGTCACTCTCGATCACGACCACAGAACACGGACACCTATTTTTCACCGTCTGTGCAAACCGAGATCGCACGCCGACGTGAACTCGGGGCCCGGGCGAACTGGTCCATAGAAACTGTGGCGTTGACGTCGAAGATCAAATGCGTTGCCTGCGACTGTTCGTTTGTGCGCAACGTACGCAATCCGAAAAGCCAAAACTCAATCTCCACCGAGCACTGGATCTGCACCGAACGGAAGAAAGGCCGCAAAACCGGATGCGGCACCTGCGAGATCTCTGACACGGCACTCAAAGGCTTCATCGCTCAAGTCCTTGACATCGTGGCCTTCGACGAAGAGGTGTTCAACGAGCGTATCGACCACATCGACGTGCAAGGAAAAGACCACTACACGTTCCACTACACCGATGGCACCAGCAGCTCCCACACGTGGCGACCAAACCTGAAGAAGAGCTCGTGAACCCCAGCAAAAAAAGCCGCCTGGGGTGAACTCGTGCGTGCCCGCTGGGCCCAAGCCAAAAGGCTCGGGTTAGACAACCCACGGCAAGCACCAACACCACCAGAAGCATTGGCAAAGTACCGGGCTGTGGCCAAGGCAGAGGCTGAGCGCCTGCGCGCCGAGCGAGGCGAACGCTAAATGGCCCGCACCGTCACAGCAATCCCCGCCATCCGAGCTCTCCACACTGGTGCTCCACTTGGACAGACAACCCTGCGCAGGGTCGCCGGGTACGCCCGCGTGTCCACCGACCACGACGATCAGGTGACGTCCTACGAAGCCCAAGTCGACTACTACACCCGCTACATCAGCGACCACGCAGGCTGACAGTTCGTCAAGGTCTATACCTATGAAGGCATCACCGGCACTTCCACGAAAAAGCGTGCCGGTTTTCAGCAGATGGTGACCGACGCGCTCGACGGCAAGATCGACCTGATCATCACCAAGAGCGTGTCTCGTTTCGCCCGCAACACCGTCGACTCGCTCACCACCGTTCGAGCCCTCAAAGACAAAGGCGTGGAGGTCTTCTTCGAGAAAGAAGGCATCTGGACCTTCGACGCCAAGGGCGAGCTCCTCATCACCATCATGAGCTCCCTGGCGCAAGAAGAAGCCCGCTCCATCTCAGAAAACGTCACCTGGGGACACCGCAAACGCTTCGCCGATGGCAAGGTCACCGTCCCATACTCTCGGTTCCTCGGATACGACACAGGCGAAGACGGCAGCCTCGTCATCAACCCCGAGCAAGCCAAAACTGTGCGCCGGATCTACAACATGTACTTAGGCGGCATGTCCATCGGCACGATTGCCCGCACCCTCACCGACGAACCAGAAACCTTCACCGCCGCAGGCAACAAGACCTGGCATTACCAATCCATACGAGCCATTCTCACCAACGAGAAATACAAGGGTGACGCTCTCCTGCAAAAATCGTACATCGCTGACTACCTGACGAAACGTCAAGTCATCAACCAAGGCGAAGTACCCCAGTACTACGTCACCGCCAGCCATGAGGCGATCATCAGCCCCGCAGTGTGGGATTTCGTCCAAGCCGAAATAGCTAAAGGCGCTAGAGATCAGCGAACCCAGCACCGCACCCGCCCCTTCTCATCGACCTTCGAGTGCAGCCAGTGTGGACACTTCTTCGGCTCGAAAACCTGGCACGCGGGCAGTAAGTACGAAAAGGTCATCTGGCGGTGCGGCCACAAATACGCAGGCCAGGAAAAATGCGCCACCGGGCACATCAGCGATCAACGACTCAAGGACATGTTCCTGGAGGCCATTCGTCTTCGATTCGGCTCACCGACCGACACCGGCGTCAACCAAGCCGTTCTCGACGCCCTCGACACGAGTGACCTGGAGGTTGAGGCCGCCGGGCTTCTCGCTCAGATCAACGAGGTGGCCAAGAAGCTCCAATCGATGATCGCCCACAACGCACGAGTCGCTCAAGACCAGCAAACCTACGAGAAGGCGTTCAACGCTAGCCACGAACAGCACCAGGCGCTGTTAGCTGAGCACGCTGCCGTGGTCGCCGAGATACAGAACAAGAACAACCGACTGGCCGCCTACCACTACTACAGGCAGGAGACCGCCAACCTTGATCTCGAACAGTTGGTCTTCAGCCCACACCTCTGCGTAGTTTTGCTCGTTAAAGGCGTCGTCGACGTCGACGGCAATGTCACCTTTCAATTCCGCGACGGCAGCACCCAAGTGGTCGCCATCAAGTCGTAACTTGGGACGGTGTCAGGGTGTGACTAGAGTCGCCACTCCTTAATCAAGACCTCAATAAGTTCTTCCTGACGTCGGTTGATAACACTCGGAGTCCACACCGGTTCTCCGAGTACCTGCGTGGTGAGTGCGAACACCGCCACTCCTTTCCCGGACTTGAAGTACTTCTCTTTCTTAACGTCGAAGTCGTAATTTGCAGCGCTGGAGTTTTTCCGTCGGTTGAGCAGCAGTAGGTTCCCGAGGCGATGGGTCCACGTTGTGGCATCTTCCTCAGTGAAGTTTGAGGCCCACTGGCTATCGGGATTGATGGTTTGGGGCAGAACGTGCTCGACCGAGATGATCTTGTGGTCGTAGGTAGCTCCCGGGTCATCAGCCAGCACGGAATCCAGCCGTAGTAACACATACTTGTGAACACGCGCGTTCAAGTAGATGTCCCCATCGAGGCGTTTCATCGTCTCTGCTCGTTCAATGTCGGTGAGTTCGAAGCTATACGAATCCAGACCATGACCATCAGCGAGCTGTTTGAGTAGCTCCATGTAACGCATCTGACGTGGCGTCGCGTAGACCCGGCGGACAAGCATGCTGGCAGCAAGGCGTTCGAGCTTGCTGAAGAACGCGACTAGGAATTCGGGGTCTTCGCCGTGCTCGGTGATCGCCCACAAAGCTGGGGGACGCCAGTCATCGTTGTCGAGTTGAGCTAAACGCTTTAGCCAATTGTTGACCTGCTCCCAAAGCGGGTCATCTCCTTGGAAGTCTTGAGCATTCAGGCGAATGTCTGCTTTGGCATACGGCTCTAGAACTTCCTTTATGAAGCCGCTTCCGTTGTCCGGCAGATAGACGTTGAGAACCTGCTCAGGGAATTCCTGCAACAGACTCTTGACACTTCGCATGCGTGCTTTAATCGCACGAATATAAAGGAACAGATCTCCGAACTCATCGCGGCCCAGATCTTCCTCAAGGCGTTCCCACCGGTCAGCGTAATTCTTCTTCTGGCCTTCAGGGATCGCGCCGATGATCTGGGACTTGAAAATATCCTGGGGCGACAAAGGCAGTCCCCGAGCGTTCATTACCGAGAAAATGCGATACGCACTGTTCAAGTCAGGAGTTGCAACGATGACCAAGAATGCTCGTCGTGCGATGAGGCGAAACAGATCTTTGCGCAGTTCGGGAGTAAGGTTCTGCAACTCCTCGTAGAGTGCCTTGGCGTTGTCGCGCAGACCGCGCTGGGCGTCCGTCTCCGGGATGTTGTTGCTCAGTCCAACCAACCCGAGAGTGCTGCCCTGCTGTTGGACATATTCTAAGAAGAACTGGTTGTCGCGTGGACGTAGCGCCAAGCGGGGTCGCGCAGCCTTGTCTTCCCAGCCAACGGCCGGTTCCTCAATGAGCCTGTGGATGTCTCTACGCAATTCGTCATCGGTAGCCAGGTCTCGTAGAAGCGAAAGCAGAAGGGTGAGGGTAGTCAGTCGTTGCTGCCCGTCGATGACCTCAGCGCGGGGGTTGTTAGGGTCTTTGACCAAGACGACGGAACCAAGGAAGTAAGGATCATCGGTGTCACGCTCCAACGCCCCAAGCAAGTCGGAAAGGAGCTGCAGGGTTTCCTCGACGCCCCAGGCATAAGGGCGTTGGTATTCAGGGATGACAAACTCGTAGTCTCCATCGTTTAGTAGCCTGCCGACGCTTATTTCCTTTGCATCAAGCTGCCTATTTTCGCCAGTCATTACTTGCCCCTAAGTCGTCGGTTGGATGGCATTCTCTCAAATTGACATGGATTGCGGAGTGAACCAGTCAGGCGGCTAAATCGTAGTTCGCGCGCTTTTGTATCCAGCGTGTCATAAAAGTTTCAATGACGGAGATCTCCTCAGGAGAGGAGATACGGAGAAAGTCCCTCTCCTCGTCGACCGGCTCGATGTAGTACTCCATCCGCTCGATCAGTGCCGACCCCGGATGGTTGAGCATCCACAATCGCCCGATCGAATTCTCCGCGAGATAGCGGACGATCCAATGAGGAGTGAAGAGCTGAGTAGCAGCAGGGATCTCATCGGCGCCGACCTTCTTTTTCTTCTTGAAACCAGCGAAAACCTCATCTTTGCGCTCCGAAATATAGAACTGGTAGAGCCAGCCAATCACCTCGACGTCTTCGCACACCTCAGGTGTCAACACAGCGCACGCGCGATCAAGGAGCGCTCCATCGGCCAGAAGACTCCTCGGAATGAGCAACTCAGAAAAATCGCCCTCGCGCTCGAACATTGACGGCATCGCGCGATTCCAGAAACGGCAGTAGCTCCTCAGAAGGAGAGCGTACGCCTCAGCGCCCGGACTCGGCAAGACAGAACCGCTGAGCAGCCCGAAGACTGTCGCCGCCTCTGAAGCCTTCACAACCTCGCTGTCAACCTGGCCACGTTTCGCAAGAGCGAGCACCTCAGGCTGACCAACTTGATCGGCTGCCGGTGAGACGACAGCGATCCCCGTGTAGCCGTTCGCATCCATGAAACGCAGCGCGATGACCCGCTTGAACCACAAATACGCAGCTCGGTCGACAACGTGCTTGCGACCGTTGTGACCTCCACCCGCTTGAGCGATCGCGTCCTCAAGGGAATTGACGATCGACGGATGCTCGACCTGCTCGGAAGATCCCGGGGCGAGCACCGCAGTGAGGCGCGCATCGACCTCACGGAGGAGCTCCTTGCGCGCAGATGTAGCGAAAGACTTCAAAGGTGCAGTCTCCATCAGAGTACGATTCGCTTTCCGTCATCAAGAGTGGACATGAGTGCCCTGCGCAGGGCCGCAAGATATGCGTCAACGTTGGCGGCCGTGTCGAGGATTCCCGAACCGCTCTTGGCACTGATCGTCGCAATCGAAACGACGGACTTCACCGGAGCCAGCTCCTGTCCGTCATCGTGAGTGGATGCGTCGAGGCGCTCAATCATCGCCGTGTACCGATCGCGTTCGAAAGCCGATTGAGTCTGATGAATCATCGAAATATCGCTTTGCCGTGACACCGACTCAATCACACAATCGATCTCGGTGACGACGCTCCTGCGTGCCGACTCATCGGCGCGCTCATAGTAGGCACTCGCGAGAAGCTCCTCCCGTCGGTCGGCAATAGCCGCAATGACCTCCTCGCGCGCCTCCCGTACATGGTCATCGACCCGCCACAACGAACTCCTTCACAAAGACCCTGTTGCAACCACCACTAGAACCTAGAGACTTCACGGGAGTATCACCGATCAACGACACGGAAGACCGATGTACACGACGAGACCGTGGGAGATTGACACCACGAATACGCAAGTCCGTCACTCGACGCACCACGACCTCGCCCGACATTCAAAAAGATGAGGCGAGCGCCCCGGCCTGTGCACCGTCTTCGTCACGACCGCGGGCCCTGTCACCGTTAAACTCTCAGAGTGCCCGATGCCCCCGATTCCTCGAAAGCCCCCGGCCCTCGCGAGCCAGCGGGGCCGAAGGGGTCGCGCCCGCACATCACCGGAAGACCAACCCCAAGCCCAGGTCGGCACACCGACTCAAAGACACCCCGCGACTCCCGTTCCAAGGCCACCAAAGAGGCATCCCAGGCCCCCGCTAAGACACCTCGGGTCGGGGCAACACCCCAGGCGAGAACAACACAGCAGGACGGGACATTGCAGTCGGGCGAAGCATCGAAGTGGCGCGAACAGCACCGCGGGCGCAGGAATACCAAGAAGTCTGCGCATTTTGCGAAGCGCACGCAAGAGCGCCATGGGGCAGGACGTAAGGAAAACGAGAGGGGCGAGAAGCCTCGCACAACCCGTCGTACCCGCCACCCCCAGCCAGAGCGAGCCCGAGCCTTCCAGCCCTTCACCCCTGAACGCCTTGCCGAACGTGCAGCCGCGATCCCCGTCATCGACTACCCGGATCTGCCCGTATCCGCCCGGCGCGATGAGATCGCCGCCGCGATCCGCGACCACCAGGTCGTCATCGTGTCCGGCGAAACCGGCTCGGGCAAGACGACCCAGCTGCCGAAGATCTGCCTCCAACTCGGCAGAGGCGTCACCGGGATGATCGGTCACACCCAGCCCCGCAGGCTCGCTGCCCGCTCGGTTGCGGATCGCATCGCCGCAGAGCTCGGGCAAAGAGTCTCCAAAGAGCCCGGCCAGGTCGTCGGCTATCAGGTACGTTTCACCGACGAGGTCGGCCCGACGACTCTCGTGAAACTCATGACGGACGGCATCCTCCTCGCGGAGATCCAATCCGACCCGCTGTTGCGCCGCTACGACACGCTCATCATTGATGAGGCGCACGAACGCAGCCTCAACATCGACTTCATCCTCGGATATCTTGCACGTCTGCTGCCTGCCCGCCCGGACCTGAAAGTCATCATCACTTCGGCAACGATCGACTCTGCCCGTTTCGCCGAGCACTTCGGCCGCTGGGAAGGCACTCCAGGGCGGGGGCGCCTCATTGAGCCCGCACCTGTCATTGAAGTGTCCGGCCGAACTTTCCCCGTCGAGATCCGATACCGACCCCTCGCCCCCGATGTCGTCTCCTCGTACTCGACCTCGACGAGTTCTCAGGAATCCTCCTCATCCGCTGAGGATTCTTCCTCACTCTCGGGGTTCGCTGCCCGCCCGCTCAGCTCGCCTCTTTCGGAGCATGCCTTGAAGACCGAGCAGCCCCTGGCAAAAGCCACCGAGGAGGACACGGCCTGCACACATGATGCGGCCTCCACTCATGATTCAGCCTTCGTTTTCACCCCCGAGCCGGACACCACCCAGCTCGTCCTCGAAGATCTTGATGATGATCTGCCCACCCTCGGATATGGCTTGGGCGAAGACATTGATGTTGAGAGCGCGATCTGCCATGCCGTTGACGAACTGTGCGCCGAGGGCGAAGGGGATATCCTCGTTTTCCTTCCGGGCGAACGCGATATTCGCGATACAGAGCAGGCCCTCCTCGATCACCTCGGAACGCGCGGTGTTCGCGCGGGAGACACCGCGAAAGCTCTGCCCGGCTCAATCGAGATCGTGCCCCTATTCGCTCGTCTGAGCGCCGCCGAGCAGCATCGCGTCTTCGAAGAGCACCTCCTGCGCCGCGTTGTTCTCGCGACGAATGTTGCCGAGACCTCCCTGACGGTGCCGGGGATCCGCTACGTCATCGACCCGGGGCTTGCGAGAGTGTCGCGCTATTCCAACCGGACGAAAGTGCAGCGCCTCCCCATCGAAGCCATCTCCCGGGCGAGCGCGAACCAGAGGGCCGGTCGATGCGGCCGCGTCGCGGACGGCATCGCAATCCGCTTGTACTCCCAAGGCGACTACGAGTCGCGCCCGCGCTTCACTGAACCGGAGATCCTCCGTACCTCCCTCGCGTCCGTGATCTTGCAGATGGCGGCCCTCGGCCTCGGCTCCGTCGCCGACTTCCCCTTCCTTGATGCCCCCGAACACCGGGCCGTGAGGGACGGGGTCGCCTCTCTTGTTGAAATCGGGGCGCTTCGCGAGGAGAAGGACGATTCTGGCCGCACCACGCATCGCCTCACCCCCATCGGCCGCGACCTCGCGCGCCTGCCGATCGACCCGAGGCTTGGCCGTATCCTCCTTGAGGGCGATGCGAATGGCTGCGCCTCGGAGATCCTCGTGATCGTGGCAGCCCTATCGATCCAGGATGTCCGCGAGCGCCCTCTTGAACATCAGCAGGCTGCGGATGCGGCGCATGCGCGCTTCGCGAACCCGCATTCGGATTTCATCACCTACCTGAATCTGTGGCGCTACCTCAATGTTCAGCAGCGTGATCTTTCGGGCTCGCAGTTCCGGCGACTGTGCCGCGCAGAGTTCTTGCACTACCTGCGTTTCCGCGAGTGGAGGGACGTCGTCGTCCAGCTCCAGCAGATGGCGCGGCCTTTGGATCTCATCGTGCATCCCTTGGCTCTCCCTTCTCCGGCAGATGTCATTGAGGCCGCTCAGTACGGGGGAGCGCAAGATGCTGCGGCTCGCGCGGTCGTCTCTTTCACTCAGGGGTCGAGGACGGTCGACGCCGATGATGTGCACCGTTCCATGCTTGTCGGGTTTTTGTCGAATCTTGGTTCTTGGGATGAGGCGAAGCACGACTACCAGGGGGCGCGAGGAGCACACTTCACGATTTGGCCGGGTTCGGGGCTTGCCCGCTCGCATCCGGCGTGGGTGATGACGGCGGAGCTGGTGGAGACTTCTCGGCTTTTCGCCCGCACGGTTGCGCGCATCGACCCCGCATGGGTTGAGCCCCTGGCGGGTCATCTTTTGAAGCGCGTCTATTCCGAGCCCTACTGGTCGTCTTCCAAGGGCGCGGCGATGGCGAAGGAGAAGCTCTTGCTCTACGGCCTGACCCTGGTCGCGGAGCGCCCGGTACTGCTCGCCCGCCTCGGGGACCGTGTGATCGACGAGGGCGGGGCGCGCAATTCTGGGGTGGTCACTGCGGGGACTCTTGCCGGTCTTGCGCAGGGCCTCGTGGGGGCCGGTGAGGAGCGTCGATCGAGCCGGGAGTTGGGCTCTGTTGGCCGTGATTTCCTGGCGATGGCTCTGGCTTGCGCAGGGAAAGACGAGCCTGACGCTTCAAGTGCGCAAGACGAGGGCGCTGTCTCCGCCCCTGTTTCACTCTCCGGGACCGCAGCCCTCTCCGCTTCTGATGTCTGCGGGGGTTCAGCTGTTTCCGGGACTGCTTCCCCGGGCGTTTCCTCCTCTTCCGAGGGCGCCACAGACTCTGCGGTCATCGCAACACTCGGAGGCGCTGCAAACTCCGAGAGTGGTGTCGACGGAGCGAATGCGGATTTAGGGGCGCGAGGCTTTCAAAAGGACACAGTCGAAGATCCCTCTTGCCAAGCCCCACGAAAGCAGGGCGCACCGAACGAACCGCAACCGGAGGCACGGAGCAAGCCACCAGCGGGCACGCGGCGCGAGGAAGAAGCGGACACACGAGCTGAGGCGAAAGCACAGACCTCACCGAAGAATGAAGCCAAACTCGAGTCGGTACCCCCTCCCTCGGCGCCCGCGCCCTCGGCCTCGACTCCACAAGCCCAGCCACATCTCACAGCGCACTCAGTTCTTACAGCCCGCGAGTTGGCGCGCGAAATGTTTATCCGCCACGCCCTCGTGGCGGGGGAATGGCGTGAACGCCATCGCTTCCAGGCCCACAATGACGAGCTCGTCGAACAGGCTCGTGAAGTTGAGCGCCGCTCGCGCACCCACGGCCTCGTCGCCGATGAAGAGGCCCGCTTCGCCTTCTTCGACGAGCTGATCCCAGAAGATATTGTCTCCGCCGCCCACTTCAACCGCTGGTGGAAGAACGAGCGGCGAAGCCATCCCGAGCTGCTTGATTACACGGACTCCCTGCTGCTTCCGCGCGGTGTCGGAGAAGCGAGTGATGGTTTCCCGGATACCTGGGAAAGCGGGGGGCTTGAACTCGAATTGTCCTACGCCTTCACCCCCGGCTCCTCACGTGACGGCGTCACGCTGAGCATCCCGATCGAGGTGCTTGAGCGGGTGAGCGATGAGGGCACTGATTGGCTCGTACCCGGAATGCGCGAAGAGCTCATCACAGAGATGATCCGCGCTCTGCCCAAGGCGAAGCGACGCCTCCTCGCGCCTGCGCCCGAGGTCGGAGCCCGGGCCGCTGCGTGGATTGAGAAGGCTCTTGCGGGCGCGCTCGACCCCCTCGAAGCTGGGTCGCAAGCGCCCAAGAAGGAGGATGCACAGGCCCCGGATCCGATGAGTCTTGGCGCCGCGATGGATCGCCTCGCCCGCTGGAGTCAGTCCACGGGGCATGCGAGCCGCTCAGGACAGGGCAAATCCGCTGCTCGCAAGGCTCTCGGGCGAAATGGCGCAGCTGGGAGAGGAGCGGACTCAGCCTCCACGATGCTGGACTCGGCCCCAACGAGCCCAGCCTCCCACTCCGCCACGGACCAGCCGGGCTCCGCTGCAAGCTTGCCGGGCTCTGCTGCGGCACAGACAGACTCCGCTGCACCCCAGACTCACTCCGCTGCTGCGACGGCCTCGAATCCCCCGAACACGGGCCCCTCCACAATCGACTGGTCCCACAAGCGCCCAGCTTTTGAGAAGGCTTTCGCGACTGCCATCCGAGTCCTGCGCGGAGTCGAACTGTCTGAATTGGATCTGTCGCATGCCCGCAGCAAGCTTCCCCCTCATCTGCTCATGACTTTCGCTGTCCTCGACTCCCATGGCGTCGAGATCGGCGCTGGCACTGATCTCGTCCATCTTCAGCGCGAATTGGCGGGCCGAGCCGAAGAGGCCATCCGTTCGGCGGTGAGAGGAGCGGTCGCCGAAGCGATGCTCGAAGCTTCTCGTGATCGTTCCGGGCGTCGAGGCCGAGGTCGCGCTCGCTCCACTGCCTCCTCGGCGCTGGGCGCTCCCGGCCCCAGCGGCCACGCCGTTTCAGGCCGGAAGGGCTTTTCAGGCCAGAATGGCACTCCCGGCCTCAAAGACCACAGCGCCGCTTCCTTAGAGGACACAGCTCGTCAACACAGCTCTTCAGGCCAAGGGACTTTCGCAGACCTTGATTCCACCCGGGTGCACAAGCTTCAGGACCCACAGGCCACAGACCCCTCTTCACACCATGCGTCGGCTCCACGCACGCCTGGCGGCAAAGCCCCGCACGCCGAATCTCGTAGCGTCTCAGCTCCTCACGGCCACATGTCCGCAGGCCTTCACCTCGAAGCCCTCACCGCTTTCCCCGAAACACCCCTTCCCCGTTCGATTGAATCCCCCGGTTCCTCGGCGACCCTTAGGGCCTTCCCTGCGCTCGTCGCCGAGGGCGATGCTGCGAATCCGCTTGCGGGAGTGCGTGTCATGGCGAACCCTCACGAAGCGGAGTGCAAACACCGAGAAGGCCTTGCTCGACTGCTCCTTTTCAGGCTTCGCCTCCAGCGGACCCGCGTCACGACCCGCTGGACGGGACGCCAAGCCCTCATGCTCGCGGCCTCACCCTACAAGGACACGGCCGCCCTCGTCGATGATGCGCAATTGGCCTCAGCTCTCTCCCTCGTCGATGAGTTGAGCGGGGAGGCGGGGCCCGGAGCGATCCGCGACGCCGGGGCCTTTGAGGAGCTAGTCGCGCGCTGCCGGAACATCCACGAGGACCGGGTCTACGAGATTCTTGGGCATGTGGTCCGCGCAATGGAAGCCCAGTCCGAAGTCGATTCTCAGATCCGCGGCCACAGTGAAGCCTCCATGCGTCCGATCATCGCCGAAGTCGAAGAGCACACGCATGCCCTCATCCACCCGGGCTTCCTCGTAGAAACGCCCATGTCCGCACTGCCCCACCTGGCCCGCTACCTGCGCGCCGGGGCCGTGCGTATTGAGAGGGCCTGCGCGTCACCGGGCGCTCTTCAACGAGATCTGGAGGATATGGATCGCCTGCACGCCCTTGAAGCGAACCTTGCCGAGGCCGAAGCCCTGGCCGCTCGCCGCCCCTACGATTCCAGATCGGCGAGGACGATCTCTTCTGCCCGATGGCTCCTCGAAGAACTGCGAGTGTCCGTGTTCGCCCAGAAGCTGGGGACTCCGAACAAAGTGTCCTTCAAGAGGGTCGCCGCCCTCATTGAGTCGGTGTGATCGTGGACCGTGAGATCGCCCGGCGTGAAGCACTCCTGCTCATGAAAGCCTCCGAACTTAACGGTTGGGTTTTCCGTTTTGACTTTGCCCGCAGGAGGGCCGGATCGTGCACGCACCGGACGAAGACGATCACCTTATCCGCTCCGCTGACGGATCTGTACGATCCGGACACGGTGAGGGGTGTCATCTTGCATGAGATCGCGCATGCACTGGTCGGACCGCAGCACCATCATGATGCCTTGTGGAAGAGGACCGCGAGGATGCTCGGCGCCCCCGACACTGCCCGCCTGCCTTCCTCCCTACCCACTCCCCCTGAACCCTGGGTCGGCACCTGCCCGCACTGCGGTGCGCAACGCCGATTGTTCCGCGCCCCCAGGAGGGTGAGTGCCTGTGCTTCCTGCTCGCCCAGCTTCGATCCCGCCAGAATCCTCAGCTGGGAGTACGAGGGCGTGGCCGCCGTGCCCGGCGGAGCCTATGCACGAGAGCTGCGTCAGATCCGCAAGAGCCTCAGCTTCTGACACGGCTCGAGACTGAGGAGGAACGCGCAGATCACAGTCCGTACATGTCGGCGATGCTTGCAAGAACCTCCTCTGCACTGATGCGAATGCCGAGCAGAGCCTTGAGGTCGATTTCTTCGCCCCGCATGGCCTCGAGGAATGAACCGACGTCAGCTGCAATGCTCGAGGGCGCAAGGAGACGAGTCCCTGGCACCACAAGCTGCGCCAGCCGGAAGACATCGTTCTTGTGCTTCCTGATGTTCTTCTTATCAACGGTTTCCCCAGCACGTTGACGTTCGGAGAGGTCCAGGAATGCTTTCGCTTTGAATGCGATCAGTCGAATCATCCAGGTGAACTGGAATGATGCCAGACAAGAGGAACTCGTAGTAATCTTCGTCGAGAAGAATCGCGGATAAACTTGATACCTCGTCGCCTGCAAACACTGGTGCTTTGATCGCTCTTTCGTGCTCTTTGAGGAAGTCTGGCACCTTTGAGAACAGCTCGATCATCTTCGGATATCCCGCGTGCTGCGGCTTGTCGAACCTGTAGAAGATCGGCGCACCATCACTGCTTCGCCTAATCGAATACCCTCCGTCCTCGACGAGCCGCCAGACGGCCGTGCTCACCGCCTGAAGATCACCATCTGCGAGAAGCACCGTGTCGAAGTCCTTGGTTGCGCGAAAGTCAAGTTCCGCCTGGCGCATCAAAACTGTGCAGGCCATTCCTCCGATGAGGGCGTAGGAGCCTTCAAGGCCTCGAAAGGCTCGAGCAAAAACCTTTAGGCCGAGGCTGTCATGCACGGCCATAGATATTCCTTCCCAAAAAGCTGCTCAAGTGCTTGCTCAATACGCTCATCGCCTGCGCTCAGTGACAAACCCAGAGAAACATCATCGATCTGCCGATCCGCAGAATCCCCGAACAAGGGCGGAGTCTTCCAAATCTGAAGAAGTGTCGTTTGCTCATCCGGGTACTCGCCCTCGAACGCCTCGATGAATGTCAGAGCACGCGCGTCACGGTGTGAGACTGCGCGGATCGTCACCCTCGGAGGAGTCAGGTCCGTGCGTTCCGCAAGAGCACTCTCACCACCCAAAGGAAATACTTCGAAAGAAGGGTCGGAGCGGACCATGATGGTCTTAAGCACCGGAGTGTCGAAGACAGAGAGTTTCTCATCGAGCATTCGATGACGACCACCGATAATCGAGTACTGGACCATCCGACCTTCACGGGTTTTGTCTGCGATTCCCTGGTCAACGAGTTCCTCGACTGCTCGACTGGCATCACTGGCATGCAAACCCGAAGCCTGGCGCATATCGAAAAGAGATACCCACCTTTCACTCCTCGCAGCCCATACTGCAGCGGTTTGTGCACGGGCAGAGAGCTTTTCCCTGTACTGCCGACCAACTCTCAAACCCGCAGGCGCGCGTGAACTCAGAGTCATTCCGAGGAAGGGCATATGGATCTGCAGTCCAGGGGTGATGAAAGGCAGCCCCTGACTGGCGAGTGCTTGCCGTTGCCGAGACTCAAGGGGGGCGCAGATGACGGTGGGTAATCCGCAGATGCTTGAGACAACTCTGTGTACTCTCTTGCACTCTGGCAGAGTCGCTCCTTCTTTCATACGAGCGAGCACGAAGCTCCCGTCCTCAACGGACTCGGAGTCCCACCTCCCGAGAACACAAAGGGAGTAGTTGGCCACGTCTCGCAGGTGAAGCGGTAACTTCGCTTCACCTGGCCACGAACGCTCCACGACCTCGACTTGGAGGCCTTCGTGGAGATAGTTGACAACATCAATCATATGATACTCATTTTGCGTATTTGAATCACCTGAGTCAAATATGCATTTTTAAATCAATCGTTCACCCACTCTCCAGATCTCAGCAAGATGCAGACCTTCCAACCCCCCTCTTTGTGTGAACAGCCTCACAAGTGGGTCTTGTGAACGTATAGTGATTTCATGGATTCCGCCGCCTTTTCCAGCCTTGCAGCTTCCCGTCACTCGGTCCGGGACTTCCTTCCAGACCCCATTGCCTCCGATGTCCTCGACTCGATCCTCGAGGACGTGAGCAATGCGCCGAGCTGGTCGAACACCCGCCCCTACATGCTCGCCCTGGCCAGCGGCGAACAGGCGGATCGTCTGCGCAGCGCCTACGTCGAGGCCTGGAAGAAATGGCTTGCGCAGATGGCGAAGGACAAGAACGCCAACGCGAACGGCCCCGCCGAGGGACTGCCCGATGGGGACTACGAGGGATGGCGCCCCTACCCCGATGAGTTGCGCGCTCGCAGCGTCGACCTCGGCAAGAAACTCTACGGGCATCTCGACATTGGACGCGAAGACCGCGAGCGCCGTAACGCACTCAGTCGCCGCAACTACGAGGCCTTCGGCGCGCCCATCATCGGTTTCGTCTTCGTGCGAGGGGACTTCATGCCCTGGTCGGCAATGGATGCTGGTCTCATGCTCCAGACCCTGTTCCTCTCGGCGAAGGTCCGCGGCGTCGACTCATGCCCGCTTGGCCTCCTGTCGTTCTGGCGCAGCCCCGTGGACGCCGAATTCGACGTTCCCGAGGACTACAAGTTGTTGACGGGCTTCGCCCTCGGCTATGCCTCGGACGCACACATCAACTCTTTCGCCGCGCCGAGACCGAAGATCGGGCTCATCGCCTCGAAGAAGTAGTGCTTCGTCCTCCTCGCCTTCAGCGCATGACCCGCCTGTGGGAGGGGAGCTCGAATAAGATCCGCCGCCGGAATCAATGATGAGGCTTTCCTTGTAGGCCGCCTGCGGGAAGTATCCACCCATGTGGAAACCCCTCTTCATTGAACGTCCCCTTGAGGAGCAGCCATGTCGAAGTCAAAAGCCCCGTCCTCGAAAAAGCCCCAGCGCATCGGCATCCTCACGGCAGGAGGTGACTCACCTGGCCTCAACGCCGCGATCCGAGGCTTTGGCAAGGCCGCGATCGGCCACTACGGGATGGAGCTCATCGGCTTCCAGGACGGCATTCGTGGACTGGCGGAGAACCGATTCCTCAGTCTCGACTCAAAAGCCCTGTCGGGGATCCTCACCCTGGGTGGCACCATCCTGGGGACCTCTCGCGACAAAGTCCACAAGATGATGGTGGACGGCGAAGTACGCAACATGGTGCCCACCATTGTCGAGAACTGCGAGAAGGACGGGCTTGACGCCCTCGTCTGCATCGGTGGAGGCGGGACTGCGAAGAATGCGCAGCGCCTCGCGGCCGCAGGCCTTCCCGTCATCCACCTGCCCAAGACCATCGACAACGACATTGCCCACACCGACACGAGTTTCGGCTTCTCCACCGCGCTCGGGATCGCGACCGAGGCGATCGATCGCCTCCATTCCACGGCCCACAGCCACCACCGCGTCATCATCGTTGAAATCATGGGTCACCGCGCCGGTTGGCTCGCCCTAGGCTCGGGCATCGCGGGCGGCGCCGACATCATCCTCCTGCCCGAGATCCCCTACAGCGTCGACAAGGTCGTTGAATCCATTGAAATGCGCGCCCGCCACGGAGCGAACTTCTCCGTGATCGCCATCGCCGAGGGCGCCCGCGATGTCTCTGCAGCAGCTGAACTTGCCGCCGCGGAATCCCTCATTAAGCAGGCGGACACCCCCGAGGGCAAGGCTGCCGCGAAGAAGCACCGCGCCTCCGTCCTCGCATCCCACCGGGGCAACGCCTACGCCCTCGCTGAGAAGCTTGAGGCGGCGACTGGCCTTGAATCGCGCGTCACCATCCTGGGCTATGTGCAACGAGGCGGGACTCCCGATGCGCAGGATCGTCTCCTGGGGACTCTTCTCGGAGGGGCGGGGGCCGACCTCGTTGCTCGGGGCGAGTTCGGTTTCACTGTCGCCTCGCAGGCTCAAAAGGCTGTGCCCGTCCCTCTTGAAGAGGTCGCGGGCCGGGTGAAGATGGTTCCCCTCGACCACCCCTGGATCGATGCGGCGCGTCACGTCGGCACTGGGCTCGGGGACTAGGCTATTGCCTATGCGGGCCCTCCGGTCCGATGGGACTTTCGCAGATTTCAATCCACAGGAGCGACATGACCGATCAGCCGAAGATGAGCCTCGAGTCCAGCAAAGATGCCAGCGACGCGCCGGAGCGCGAGATCCTCACGTGGGAGCTTTTCGGAGAGGCATCGCGCGAGCTCACCGAGCAGATCGTCACCTCCGGGTGGATCCCGGATCTGATCGTCGCGATCGCCCGCGGCGGTCTCATCCCCGCCGGCGCGGTCTCCTACGCGATGGGTGTCAAGGCCTGCGGCACGATGAACGTCGAGTTCTACACCGGGGTCGGTCAGACCCTCGAAGAGCCTCAGCTCCTTCCTCCGCTCATGGATGTGTCCGCGATGAACGGCAAGAGGGTCCTCATCGTTGATGACGTCGCGGATTCGGGCAAGACCTTGAAGATGGTCATGGACCTCGTGAAGGAGCACGGTCTTTCCCTCGACGGAGAGACCCGGGTGAAGGTTGATGCGCGCTGCGCGGTCATCTACAAGAAGCCCGTGTCAATCATCGAACCCGACTACGTGTGGCGCCACACTGACAAGTGGATCAACTTCCCCTGGTCGACGCTGCCGACCATCACCGCGTGAGGCGTTCGCGATGACGCCCGCGCCCGAGTTCGATTCGTTCTCGTCCGCCGATGACGAGGGCGATTCGGTGCGCGAGGGCGCGTTCGGCGAGGCGGCCGGGGCGGATGGGGCCGAGGTCGAGGCGCCGCGAGCTCACAGCGGCGAGCGGGCGCTCGCGTCGTTGAACGTCGCCCAGCAGATCGCCGACCTCGTTCTGCACCGCCTCGCCTGCGGCGAGGAGATCCGGGTCCTGGGGATCACCGGCCCGCCCGGCACCGGTAAGACGACGGTCGCTCAGCTCGTCGCGGAGATCCTCGAGGGCGCGGCCGAGGTCGAGGTCGCGGGGATCGCGCCGATGGACGGGTTCCACCTGTCGAACGCCGTCCTCGACGAGCTGGATCGTCATGATCGTAAGGGCGCTCCCGACACTTTCGACGTGTGGGGGTACGCGGCGCTGCTGGCGCGCGTCCAGGCGGGCGACCGCGAGGTGCTGGCCCCCGATTACCGGCGCGACCTGCATGAACCCGTGGCTGCGTCGATCCTGTTGCCCGCCCGGGGCGTCGTCATCACGGAGGGCAATTACCTGGGGCTCGATGCACCGGGCTGGCGCGAGGCGCGCGAGCGCATCGACTTCCTCGTCCACGTCGATACCGCCGAGGAGCTCGTCTACCGTCGGCTCATCGCCCGCCATGAGGCCTTCGGGCGCGAGACCGCCGAGGCCGCGCATTGGGTGCGCACGGTGGATGCGCCGAACATCGCCCTCGTCAACGAGTGCCGAGGCCGCGCCGACGCGATCGTCTCCGCCGACCTCTGACCCTCGAACCACGCACAAGTTGGGGCTCGAGCCACGCACAAGTTGGGCATGGCCCCTGTGATGATCCCCCGTTGGTGCACTGAACCGGGTCTCGTGGAGCGAACCACCGTGCATCGCACCTGTGGGGGACGCGGAACGCCGTTGGCCACCTCGTCCTGCGCCGCGCCCCCGTGAAAGGAGGGGTTGACGAGTTGTGGAGGGGTTATATCCCCTCCACTTTTCGTCAACCCCTCCATCCATACGCGGTGAGAGGAGGACCAGGGACGGGCCCACTCGCCATGAGGGCGCGGCGGAGGCATGGATCGAGGACGAGAGCGGGGCCGCCCTCGCCACAATGACCAGGCGGGCCCTCCCTCGCCGAGCCGCCGCCCGCACCCGTTGCTAGTGTTGCGCCGTGAGCGACGATCCCCGCCCCGCCCTCGGGCCCGACGAACCGAGCACGGTCGCGCCCAGCGTCATGTCGGCGCCAACCGCCACCACCGAGCCTGTCGAGCCCGACCCCGGGTGGAAGCGCCGCGTCGCCCTCTTCCTCACCGCCCAGACGATCTCCCTGTTCGGGTCCAACATCGTTCAGTACGCGATCATGTGGCACCTCACCCTCACCCTCAAGCAGGGGTGGGTCATGGGCCTGTACGCCCTCGTCGCGTTCGTCCCCCAGGCCATCGTGTCCCTGGCGGGCGGAACCCTCGCCGACCGTACGAACCGGCGCACCGTCATCGCCGTGTCCGATACCCTCATCGCCCTCGTCACCCTCGGTTTGGCCGTGTCGATGTCCCTGGGGCGCGCATCGCTCGCCCTCATCCTCGTCGCCGTCGCCGTCCGCTCCGTCGGCCAGGGGTTCCAACAGCCCGCGGTCTCGGCGCTCCTCCCTCAGCTCACGCCCGCGGCGCACCTCATGCGCGTCAACGGCATCAACCAGACCGTGACCTCGGCGATGATGCTGCTCTCCCCGATCGTCGCGGGCGCCGTGTACGCGTGGGGCGGCCTCGTGCCGACCTTCTGGATCGACGTTGTGACCGCCTTCGTCGGCGTCGCGATCGTCCTCACCATCCCGGTGGCGACCATTCGTTCCGGCGCGGCCGAGGGCGCGTCCTTCGTCCAGGACTTCGCGGCCGGCATCCGCTACGTCCGCTCGCACCGCGTCGTCGCCTGGCTGCTCGTCCTGTTCACCGTCATCTACCTGCTCGTCGTCGCACCGACCTTCCTCGACCCCCTATTCATTACCCGCTCCTTCACCCCCGAAGTCTGGGCGCTGACGGGAATCGAAGTCGCCTTCTCCGCAGGCATGGGGATCGGCGGCATCCTCGTGGCGATCCTCGCGGCGAAGTGGCATCAAGGGCGGATGCTCATGGTCTCGTGTCTGAGTTTCGGGCTCCTCGGCGCAGCGTTCGGCCTGACCCCGCTGCTCGGCAGGACGATCGGTCTGTACACGATGTTCGCCATCATGGTCGTCGTCGCCATCGCCATCCCTTTCTTCTCCGCGCCGGTCATGACGCTCGTGGCGACCACCGTCGAACCGGAGTTCATGGGCCGCGTGTCCTCGCTGATGAGCATCGTCGCCGTGCTCGCCATGCCCGCCGGAATGACGGTGCTCGGCCCGCTCGCCGACCGCGTGCCGATCGAGTGGATCTTCATCGCCACCGGCCTCGCCGCGTTCGTCTTCACCGTCGCAGCGTTCGCGGCGGCGCCCGGCCGTTACGTCCTGTCCCTGAGCGGCGGAGGTGCTTCGGCGGGCGACGAGGGCGGGCGGGGCTCGGCCGATAGCGACGGCGCACGCTAAGCCCATCCGACCGTATGACGGAACGCGCCGGGTCCGCACGGATGCGCCCTCGACCTGCACGATTTACCGCCGACGATCTCCCAGGCCCGGCCTGAAGCGGAAAGGCGCCCGAGGCTGGAGGCGATCGACCTCGTCCCCCGCGGACGCGTGCACATCCGCCCATCGGAGATGGTCTAGGGTTGGTCATATGGCTACTGCGACGCGCAACCAACGCCTCGACCATCTCCCCTTCAACACCGCCCACCGCAAACTCGTTATCGGCTCCGGCATCGGCTGGGCCCTGGACGCCATGGACGTCGGACTCATCTCCTTCGTCATCGCGGCGCTCGCGAAGGAATGGAGCCTCACCCCCGGCCAGTCCGGCCTCATCGCGTCTATCGGCATGGCAGGCATGGCCGTCGGCGCGACCCTCGGCGGCCTCATCGCCGACAAGCTCGGGCGTAAGCAAGTCTTCGCCCTGTCCCTGCTGGTCTTCGGCCTGGCCACGGGCGCGTCAGCGTTCTGCGCGTCGCTCGGCGTCCTCCTCGTGTTCCGCTTCATCGTCGGGCTGGGCCTGGGGTCCGAGCTCCCCGTCGCCTCGACCCTCGTCTCCGAGTTCGCGCCCGCCGCGATCCGCGGGCGCATCATCGTCCTGCTCGAGGCGTTCTGGGCGCTCGGCTGGCTGCTCGCCGCCCTCATCGGCTACTTCATCGTCCCGGCCGCGGGCGGCTGGCGCTGGGCGCTCGGCCTGGGCGCGATCCCCGCGCTCTACGCGATCTACGTGCGCCGCTCCATCCCCGAATCCGTCCGCTTCCTCCAACGCAAGGGTCGCGAGGACGAGGCCGAAGCCGCCGTCGCCCAGTTCGAGGCGGGCACGCCCCTGTGGGGGTCGCCCCCCGCCGCTTCGGACGCCGATTCCGGCTCTGCTGCGCCCTCGGCCCGCGCCCAGGCCGAACGCGAGATCGCGGCCGCGAACCGGGGCGTGGCGGCCCTCTTCCACCCGGTGTTCCTCGCCCGGACGATCGGCCTGTGGGGCGTGTGGTTCTTCCTCAACTTCGCCTACTACGGCGCGTTCATCTGGCTGCCCGGCCTGCTCGTGAAGTCCGGCATCGACCTGCCCAAGTCCTTCGGGTACACGCTCATCATCACGCTCGCGCAGATCCCGGGGTATTTGGTGGCCGCGTGGCTCATCGAGAAGTGGGGCCGACGCGCAACCCTCGTGGCGTTCCTCGCCGGAGCGGGCGTCGGCGCGTTCTGGTTCTCCATGGTGTCGAGCCCGGCGGGCATCATCGCGGCCGGCTGCGTCCTGTCGTTCTTCGCGCTCGGCGCGTGGGGCGCGGTTTACGCGGTCACCCCGGAGGTCTACCCGACCGGGATTCGCGCGACGGGCTCGGGGTGGGCGGCCGGCTTCGGGCGCCTGGCGTCGATCGCCGCGCCGCTGTCCGTGCCGGTGCTGCTCCAGCACATGTCGACGGCCGGCGTGTTCACGGTCTTCGCCGGCGCCTTCGCCCTCGCGATGGCCTCGGGCCTGCTGCTGCGCGAGACGAAGGCCTCCGCCCTCGTCTGACCCTCGAACCACGCACAAGTTGAGGCTCGAACCACGCACATCCGCTCGCGCGCGTCCGTCGAGCTCGGCCTCGGGCGACGCCTTTCAGAGCCCTTGCGCTCCTCAGAGCCCGCGAAGATGCTCGAGCACTGCGGGGGTCGTGCGCTCGATGACCTCGAGGGTCTCGACGAAGTCGGAGTAGTCGCCGTACCAGGGGTCGGGCAGGTCCATGTCGCCGGGCCGGGCCTGCGGGTCGAAGTCGCGGAAGAGCCGGATGTCCGGGCGATCCTGTCCGCGCAGTCCGGCCCGGTCGCGGAGGCGATTGAGCGCCGCCAGGTGGTGCCCGGTCATCGCGAGAATGAGGTCCCACTCGCCGAGCTCGTGCAGGCCGACTTGGCGCGCGCAATGGTCCGGGACGTCGTGCCCGTTCTCGCGCAGGACCCGAGCGGCCCGCCGGTCGATGGGATTGCCCCGTTCCTCGTCGGACACCCCGGCCGAATCGACGTGGATCTGCGCGTCCAGGCCCGCCGCCTCGACGGCTTCGGCGAGCACCTGGTGGGCCATGGTGGATCGGCAGATGTTGCCGGTGCAGACCATGAGGACTCGGGTCATGTTCGGGGCTCCTTGGCGTTGAAGGACGGGCGGGGCGGACAAGATGTGCGTGGTTCGAGCATCAACTTGTGCGTGGTTCGAGGGTCAGGCGAGGGCGAGGTAGGCGGCGACCGCGCGGGCGCTGATCTCTGCGGCGGCCTCGGAATCCATGTGGAAGTCCTGGTCGGCGCTCGGCCCGCACAGGTCGGACACGGCCCGCAGACTCACCCAGTCGACACCGCACGACCAGGCGATTTGCGCCATCGCGCAGGTCTCCATGTCGGCGCCGATGGCGTCGGGGAACTTCGCGCGGACCGGGTCGGCGATGGGCGCGGTGACGAAGGAGTCGACGGATACGACGCGCCCGATCCGCACCGGCGCGTCGAAGGAGTCGGCGAGGGCGCGCACCCGCGCGGCGGTTTCGTCCGACGACCTGTAGTAGACCGGCATCTGCGGGATCTGGCCCATCGCGTATCCGAAGGCGGTGGCGTCGGCGGCGCCGTAGATCGTGGAGGTTCCGGCGGCGACCTGCCCGACTTCGATGTCTCGGGCGAGCCCCCCGGTGGTTCCGGCGGCGATGACGATGGGCGCGTCGACGAGGGCGAGGGCGCGGGCGGTCGCGGCGGCGGAGTTCGCCAGGCCGATGCCGGACACTGCGACGAGCACGCGGCGCCCGGCGAGCGTCCCGAGCGTGAAGGAGCGGACGGCCCCGCCCTCGTGACCGACCTCGATGCGTTGGGGAGCGTCGGCGCCGGCGGGGTCGAGGGCGGCGAGGACGGGTGCGGCCTCCATGTCCATGGCGCATTGGATGACGGCGTCGACGGGCACGCGTTCGGGCAGGCGAAGGGGTTCGGTCATGTCTCCAAGTCTACGGGCCGCGCCGCATTCGCCCTCGGACGGGTTTCACGGAGAAAGAGGACGGGTTTCGGAGGGGGCACTGCCTCGCGATAGAGACACGCAGACCCTCATGAGGACGGACAATGGTCGGCATGGATGAACGGATGACCCCCGCCGACAGCCCGGCACTCGAGGCGGACGCCTCCTTCGAGCGCTTCGACGCCGGGCGCGCCACGCCCGCGGCTCTCGTGTCCGGCGAGGTCGCGGCCGAGGACGCCGCCCACCCGCTCTCCCTGTTCGACATGTTCCGCATCGGCATCGGCCCGTCGTCCTCGCACACGGTCGGCCCGATGCGGGCCGGGCGCGCCTTCGCCGTGGAACTCGCCGACCTCGACACCGCCGCCGATCCCGATCGCGCCCCCGCTCGCATCGCCATCGACTTGTTCGGCTCGCTCGGGGCGACGGGGCGCGGGCACAGCACCGACCGCGCGGTCCTGCTCGGCCTGGCCGGATACGCGCCCGAAAGCGTGAGCATCAACGAGGTCGAGTCCCTCCTTCCCACTATTGCCGCCACCTCTCGACTGTCCCTGTCGGGAGGTGGCACTATCCCCTTCGATATTGCGAGCGACATCCGATTCATTCCTCGTACCCGCCTGCCCTACCACGTCAATGCCCTCACCCTCACGGCCTAGAGGAGGAAGGGAACCTGCACGCGAGGCGAGGAGCACTCTTCAGGTGGAGAAGGTGAAGACGCTGTCCCCTCGAACTCGGAGCTTCACGGCCTCCACCCGAGCGCGGAGCGCGAAGAGCAGATCATTCTCAAGCGCACCTACTACTCGGTGGGCGGCGGCTTCGTCATGGTCCACACCACCGAGGACCCACTCGGGGTCGAGTCCTTGGCCGCAGGGCAAGCGGCCCTCAATATGGACGTGCCCGCACCCCACCCCTTCACCACTGGAGCAGAGCTTCTTGCAGCCTGCGAAGCCTTGGGCTTTTCGATCGCCGAACTCGTGCACCGAAACGAAGAGGCGGTGCGCCCACGCAAGGAACTCAACGACTATCTCGATCTCATCGCCAACACAATGTTCGAGTGCGTGGACGCCGGGACTTCTACGAGCGGAATCCTGCCCGGCGGATTGGATGTGCCGCGCCGAGCTCAGGGCCTCGCCACAAGGCTCTTCAAAGGCACATCTTCCAGCGAGGGCGTGACCGCCTCGTCCTCCCCTTGGATGTGCGCCCCCGAAGATCCGATGCGAGCAATGGACTGGGTAACCCTTTTCGCGCTCGCAGTGAATGAGGAAAATGCTGCGGGCCACCGCGTTGTCACAGCGCCGACGAATGGGGCGGCAGGAGTGATCCCAGCAGTCCTTGGCTACCTCGTCCTCTACTGTCGCGAGGCCGGGGCGGACAGGGGCACGCCCTCGGCTCCGAGTGGACTCGGACGGGCGAGCGCTCCCCTGAAGCACATGAGGATCGGCGTGCATCCGATTCGCGAGGAGCAGGAGGACTCCGCCTCTCTTCTCTCGCAGGCCGCGCTCCGCAGGCGCCACGCGGTCCACGAGTTCCTCCTGGCGGCAACCGCGATCGGTGCGCTCATTAAAACGAATGCCTCGATCGCGGGCGCAGAAGTCGGATGTCAAGGAGAGGTGGGCTCGGCTTCAGCGATGGCGGCAGCGGGCTTGGCGCAGGCCCTGGGGGGCACGCCTGAGCAGGTGGAGAACGCGGCGGAGATCGCCATGGAACACTCTTTAGGGCTGACCTGCGATCCGGTTGCGGGACTCGTGCAGATCCCCTGCATTGAACGCAATGCGATTGCCGCGGTCAAGGCTATTCATGCCGCCCGCATGGCCCTGTGGAGCGATGGGCGGCATATGGTGTCCCTCGACGTTGTCATTGAGACGATGCGCCAGACCGGTAACGACATGCTCTCGAAGTACAAGGAGACTTCCGAAGGCGGGCTGGCCGTCAACGTCGTCGAGTGCTGAACAGAGCACCTGTTCCACACGGATGAGGGTCTGAACAAGACACGGGCCCTTCAACGCGCGTCGAGACGGACCGTTCCACGCGCACCTTGGGTCTCGATGGGGTTCAGCATGACTGTGTCGACACCCGGGCCTGTGGACTGAGCGGCACGAATGTGTATGAGCAGCGTGGAGTTTTCCTCGTCAGAGTGCCGAAAAGATGGGGCCATGATGCTGTGAGAGCGTCTTGGACGTCTTCGCCCTTCACGTCCCTCCGGGTGATGTGTGGAGCGCCTGCGATCACAAGCGGGACGAGCTGTGCGGCTCAGAACCCGGATCACATGCTCGAGGTGAGACACGCCGAGTTCGTCGAGGATTTTTCTGTTGTCTCCACAGATCCACATCCACAGTTATCCACAGGCTTTTCCACTGTTGTGCGTAGCAATCCTCCACACCTGTGGATACTCTGACGAAGAATCACACGCATGTTATTTTCCGCAGAATTGAGCCCCTTCCGTGGAGCATCAGAACGCAGATGCCCATGCTTGCAGAGAGGATGAGGGGAAGAATCCACACCCCCATCAACACCCTTCCCACAGATCTGAGGCGCAGCATCCACAAGAGAATACGCAGAAGCAAGGAACACAACATCTTGTGTTCGTGGAGACGAAGTGCCACAAGGTGTAGTGTTGAGACAACTTCACAGCGACCTTCCGCAAAACGACGAACACCACCGATTCGTGGCTTGCCAGCCCCGTCTCATAGCCCTAGAGGAGATACCGATGACGATCACCGTCTACTCGAAGCCCCGTTGCCCGCAGTGCGACGCGACCTACCGTATCCTCAACAAACAGGGCATCGACTATCGCAGCATTGACGTCACCGAGGACATTGACGCCCTCGAGTACATCAAGGGGCTCGGCTACCAGCAGGCTCCGGTCGTCGTCGTCGGCGACTCGCACTGGTCGGGCTTCCGCCCCGACCGTATCAAGGCCGCCGTCGCGGCCCACCTCGACTCCGCATCTCTCGCAGTCGGCCAAGCCTGATCACTGTTTCTCGTCCCGGTCTGCTCAGCGGACCGGGACGAGAAGCATCCGGCTCTTCATCTCCCCTCGAATCTGAAGAGCCCACCCGGGCTGTGATGCACCGAAGTGCTTCCTCCGCACGCCGAGGCGCGAAACGAGTGGCACACCCGAGTCGCGTCGGTTCACCCGAGTCGCATTATCCGAAACCCTCAGGCTTGCGGGAAACTCGAAGCGCCTCAGATTACGACCACCCGGACCCCGCAGTTCAGGCGCCCCGCGCTTCAGGCTCGGCCCGGACTGCGCCACCGCTGAGACTATTCCGACCCTGCTCGCCTCTTCTTTTCGCTTCCACGCCAAAAGCTCAGGCCCCCTCAGATCCCCAAGGAGTCCCCGTGGTGAAGCTCGTCTACTTCTCCTCAGCGACGAACAACACCCACCGCTTCGTTGAAAAACTCGGCTTCGACGCGGATCGCATCCCCCTACGCAAAAGCGAGGGATCACTGCAGGTCACCCAACCATATGTCCTCATCGTCCCCACCTACGGGGGCGGCAATCTCGGTGGCGCAGTCCCCAAACAGGTGATCGCCTTCCTCAACAACCCAGAAAACCGCTCCCACTGCGTGGGCGTCATCTCATCGGGCAACACGAATTTCGGCACCGCATACTGTCTTGCGGGCGATATTGTCGCAGCAAAACTGGGTGTCCCCCACATGTACAAGTTCGAACTCCTCGGAACCGCCGAGGATGTCTCCCGAGTTCGTAAAGGACTGAAAGAATTTTGGCAGAGAATCTCACCGACACAGGAGTAGAGGAAATCCTCGACCCTGAGCTCGACTACCACGCCCTCAACGCTCAGCTGAACCTCTACGACGAGAACGGGCACATCCAGTTCGAGGCCGACCGCAAGGCCGCACGCCAATACTTCCTCCAGCACGTCAATCAGAACACCGTGTTCTTCCACGACCTCGAGGAAAAACTCGATTACCTCGTGAGGGAGGGCTACTACGAGGCCGAAGTCCTCGCCCAATACGACTTCGCGGATATCAAGGCGCTGTTCAAACGCGCCTACGCCCACAAGTTCCGCTTCCCGACCTTCCTCGGAGCCTTCAAGTACTACACCTCCTACACGCTCAAGACCTTCGACGGGAAGCGCTACCTGGAGCGCTTCGAGGACCGCGTCTCCATGGTCGCCCTCTACCTCGCACGAGGAGACCTCGCCCTCGCTCAGAACCTTGTTGACGAGATGATGACGGGGCGTTTCCAGCCCGCCACCCCAACCTTCCTCAACGCCGGGAAGAAAGCCCGAGGCGAGCTCGTCTCCTGTTTCCTTTTGCGCATCGAGGACAATATGGAGTCGATCGCGCGCGGCATCAACTCCGCCCTGCAACTGTCCAAGCGCGGCGGCGGCGTAGCACTGTCCCTGACGAATCTGCGCGAGGCCGGGGCCCCGATCAAGAAGATCCAAAACCAATCCAGCGGCGTCGTGCCCGTAATGAAGCTCCTCGAAGATTCCTTCTCCTATGCGAATCAGCTCGGCGCGCGCCAGGGAGCGGGTGCCGTGTACCTGCATGCGCACCACCCTGACATCCTTAGCTTCCTCGATACGAAGAGGGAGAACGCCGACGAGAAGATCCGCATCAAGACCCTCTCCCTCGGGGTCGTCATCCCCGACATCACCTTCCAGCTCGCCAAGGACAACGAGGACATGTACCTCTTCAGCCCCTATGACGTGGAAAGGGTCTACGGGGTGCCCTTCTCGGAGATTTCCGTGAGCGAAAAGTACCGTGAAATGGTTGACGATGGTCGCATCCACAAGAAGAAGATCAACGCCCGCCGTTTCTTCCAGACTCTTGCGGAAATCCAATTCGAATCCGGCTATCCGTACATCGTCTTCGAAGACACGGTGAACAAGGCGAACCCGATCAAGGGCCGGATCACAATGTCGAACCTGTGCTCGGAGATCCTCCAGGTCTCCGAGGCCTCGACCTACAACGACGACCTGTCTTTCAGTCACGTCGGCAAGGACATCTCCTGCAACCTCGGCTCTCTCAACATTGCGAAAGCCATGGACTCCCCGGACTTCTCGAAGACCATTGAGACTGCAATCCGGGGGCTCACCGCCGTCTCTGATCTTTCAAACATCCAGTCGGCCCCTTCGATCGCCCGAGGCAATGCGATGAGCCACGCGATCGGCCTGGGAGCGATGAACCTCCACGGCTACCTCGCCCGCGAGCACGTCATGTACGGCTCAGAAGAAGCCCTCGACTTCACGAACATGTACTTCCTCAGCGTCGCCTATGAGGCGATCAAGGCCTCCTGCCTCATCGCGAAGGAGCGCGGCGAAACCTTCGAAGGCTTCGCCGACTCGAAGTACGCCTCCGGCGAGTACTTCGAAAAGTACATCAATGGTGATTGGACGCCGAAGACCGAGACCTGCACAGCGCTCCTCGCCAAGTCGACGATCCACGTCCCCACCCCCGAGGACTGGCGCGCCCTGGCCGCTGAGGTGAAGCGCTACGGCATGTACAACCAGAACCTCCAGGCGATTCCGCCGACCGGTTCGATCTCGTACATCAACAACTCGACCTCCTCGATCCACCCGATCGTCTCCAAGATCGAGATCCGTAAAGAGGGAAAGATCGGTCGTGTCTACTATCCGGCGCCCTTCATGACGAATGAGAACCTCGACTACTACGTCGACGCCTACGAGGTCGGCCCCGAGAAGATCATCGACACCTACGCGGTTGCGACACAGCACGTCGACCAGGGCCTATCCCTCACCTTGTTCTGCCCGGACACTGTGACGACGCGCGACATCAACAAGTCCTATATCTACGCGTGGCGCAAGGGCATTAAGACGCTCTACTACATGCGACTGCGCCAGATGGCCCTCGAAGGCACCGAGGTTCAGGGCTGCGTGTCCTGCATGCTCTGACCCGCCCTCCGCTCCTCTGGCGCTGCTCTGCTCTCACCATTAGCGCGCACCGCAAGAGGCCAGCACGGGGCACCTCCCCTGGCTCCGTCCTCGTTCATTGACGAGGACGGAGCCGCGCTGTTGCAGAGTGCCTCAATCTGCTGAGCTTTGAAACGGGCATGCTTTAAGACCTTCGGCCCACATGCGGTGGAGTGCGCGATTTGAGCCGCGTTTGCGTGACGAACTCGCCTTTCAGCAGCCTGAGAAGCTCTTCTGTTCGTCTCTTCTCCTGAGATTCCCTCACTTTGCGGAAAACTAGTGCGTGACTTAGGTCCCAAGTGTTAGGCTGTCGCCGTTCCTAAAGACTGCCGCGAATCAAGCCCAGCCCACCGGCACCAGCACAGGCATTCAGTTCACAAAGGCGCGAACTGGACTCACACCCCTATGGATGCTCCGAGGAAGGACGACCTATGAGCACAGCGACATTCCAAGCGATCGCAATGATCATCTACCTCGTTGCAATGGTGATGATCGGCCTCCTCGCCTACAACCGAACCAAGAACCTCGACGACTACATGCTCGGCGGACGCGGACTCGGACCCGCCGTCGCCGCCCTCTCCGCCGGCGCCGCCGACATGTCGGGATGGCTCCTCATGGGCCTTCCCGGCGCACTCTACGCGACTGGCCTCCTCGAAAGCTGGATCGCCATCGGCCTCACCATCGGCGCCTGGCTCAACTGGAAGTTCACCGCACCAAGACTGCGCGCCTACTCGCAAATCGCGAGCGACTCCATCACGATCCCCTCCTTCCTCGGAGAACGCCTGCGCGACACCTCGAAAAGCGTTCGCATCATCGCGGGCATCGTCATCACGATCTTCTTCACCTTCTATGTCTCCTCGGGCATGGTCGCAGGCGGAGCCTTCTTCGAATCCTCCTTCGGCATGAACTACCACCTCGGAATGGTGATCGTCGCAGCCGTCACCGTCTTGTACACGCTCGTCGGAGGCTTCCTCGCCGTCTCCTGGACCGACGTCGTCCAAGGCCTCATCATGCTCATCGCCCTCGTCGCAGTGCCGATCGTCGGCATCACCCACGTCGGAGGCGTCGGCGCACTCATCGAGCAGGTCAACACCGTCGACCCAACAATCCTGTCCTTCACCCACGGCAATGGTGCGCTCTCATGGGCCGCGTTCCTCGGAATCGTCTCCGCCCTCGCCTGGGGACTGGGCTACTTCGGCCAACCCCACATCATCGTCCGCTTCATGGCCCTGCGCAGCGTCGCGGAAGCGAAGCAGGGACGCAGAATCGGCATCGGCTGGATGGTCCTGTCCACCCTCGGCGCGGGCCTCACCGCCCTCGTCGGCGTCGCCGTTTACCAGCATGACACGGGAGAACTCGCCAACCCCGAAGGTGTGTTCATCGCCCTCGGTCAGATGCTCTTCCACCCACTCATCGCCGGTTTCATGCTCGCTGCGATCCTCGCGGCGATCATGTCGACCATCTCCAGTCAACTCATCGTCACCTCATCCGCTCTCGTCGAGGACATCTACCGCGCCTTCACGAAGAGGGAACTGTCCGGAGCCGATGGCGTACTCGCCGGACGCCTCGCAGTCGGAAGCGTCTCACTCATCGCGGCCGCGCTCGCATGGCCCAGATCGGACACAATCCTCGGCCTCGTCGCCTTCGCATGGGCAGGATTCGGAGCCTCCTTCGGGCCGATCGTGCTCCTGTCCCTCTACTGGAGGAAACTCACCGCGAAGGGCGCAATCGCCGGAATGATCACCGGCGCCCTCGTCGTCGGCATCTGGGGCAATATCTCCGGCGGGCCCGGCGGGATCTTCGATCTGTACGAAATTCTCCCCGGCTTCCTCCTCAGCCTCCTCGCGGCCATCCTCGTTTCTCAGGCGAGCTACCGTCCCAATGCTGAAATTCAAGAAGAAATGGATCAGGTCATCGCCGCCACACGGGGAATTTGAACTCCCAGCTCGTGGGGAGAAAAGCCCCAGCTTTGCTGAGCTGCCCGAGGCTCGAAGGCCCCCGCCGAGCCGCTCGAAAACTCCACCGCCCCACAGCTGAGGGACCCGCACTCCCCGTCCCCGCCCGACGCCCCGGTTCTCGGATCGTCCCCTCCCCCTCATCTCTCCACCGCTCATCGCATAGAAGGAACAGCGCCCCATGACCGCCAACACCGATTTCCATACGATCGTCGATCGCGCCCTCGAGACCGCACGCCGTTGGGCGAGCGCCTCAACGGACTACCCGATCGACCCGGCAGCGAAACTCCTCGCAGGCGTCCTCGACGATGAGGACGGCCTCGACTACACCGTGTCCTTCGTCGACGGCGTCATCCGCCCGGAGGACCAGGACGTCGCCGCACGACACCTCGGCGAATTGGGCGACAAGAACCCGAAGTTCCTCCCCTGGTACCTGCGCACCCCCGCACTGATCGGCGGGAAAGCCGGCCGTATCCTCCCCGGCCTCGCAGTGCCCGCCGCCCGTAAGGTTTTCGCTCGTCTCGTCGGCGACCTCGTCGTTGACGTCACCGACGAAAAACTCGGCCCAGCGATCGAGCGCCTGCGCGCCCAGGGTGCCCGCCTCAACATGAACCTCCTCGGCGAGGCCGTCCTCGGTGAGAAGGAGGCGCGCAAACGCCTCGACGACACCCGCCGACTGCTCGAACGCCCCGACGTCGACTACGTCTCCCTCAAAGTCTCCGCCGTCACCGGCCCCCACAATCCCTGGGGATACGAGCAGGTCGTCGACCACGCCGTCTCCCAGCTCCTCCCCCTCTACCAGTACGCGGCGAAAGCCGGGGGCAAGTTCATCAACCTCGATATGGAGGAGTACCGCGACCTGCACATCACGATCGACGTCTTCAAGAAGATCCTCGACCGCGAAGAGTGCCTGGGTCTACGTGCTGGCATCGTTTTGCAGGCCTACCTGCCCGACACTCTCACCGCAATGCAGGACCTCCAAGAATGGGCGGCGGCTCGTAGGGCCCGAGGCGGAGCCCCCATCAAGGTCCGAGTCGTCAAAGGCGCGAACCTTGCAATGGAGCGCGTCGATTCGCAAGTGCGCGGATGGAGCCTGACGACCTGGGAATCCAAGCAGGCGACGGACGCAAACTACATCCGCATCCTCGATTGGGCAATGCACCCCGAACGGACCGCGAATGTACAGATCGGCGTCGCCGGTCATAACCTCTTCACCGTTGCCGCCGCGTGGGAGCTCGCGAAAGAGCGCGCAGTCACCTCCGAAGTTGAGATCGAGATGCTCTCCGGCATGGCAACCCAGCAGGCCGCCGCTGTGCGTGAAGAGGTCGGCAACCTCCTCCTCTACGTTCCCGTCGTCCACCCCGAAGAGTACGACGTCGCAATCGCCTACCTCGTGCGCCGTCTCGAGGAGAACTCCGCTGATGAGAACTTCATGGCATCGATCTTCGAGATCGGCACCAACCCGGCAGCCTTCGACAAGGAGCGCTCCCGCTTCCTCGCAGCTGTCGAGCAGATGAACGCCGAGGGAGAGTCCCGCGTCGGCCCGACCCGCACCCAGAACCGTCTGAGTGAAACCCCCGAAGATCTTGCCGCTTCACTCAAGGAAAGCGAGGGGGCCTGGACCTTCACGAACACCCCCGACTCCGATCCGGCCCTGCCCGCGAACCTGTCCTGGGCGCGCCAGATTGCTCAGAGGATCCCCTCCTCAACTCTTGGCGTTGACACGATCGCGGCAGCTTTCATTGATGATGCCGCTGTCCTCGACTCCCTCGTCAAGGCAAGCGCCGAGGCGGGCACCGCATGGGGCGCCAAGCCCGCCGCCGAACGTTCGGAGATCCTGCACCGCGCAGGCGTCGAACTTGCCCGTCGGCGCGCAGACCTCATCGAGGTCGCCGGTTCCGAACTTGGCAAGTCCCTCGAACAGGCCGATGTTGAAGTCTCCGAAGCATGCGACTTCGCGCACTACTACGCGCAATCCGCACTCGACCTCGACACGCTCAATGGAGCGCACTTCCATCCGGTTTCCCTCACGCTCGTCACTCCGCCGTGGAACTTCCCCCTCGCGATCCCCGCAGGAGGAGTCCTGGCCGCCCTCGCCGCCGGATCGGCCGTCATCCTCAAGCCCGCACCCCAGGCGAAGCGCTGCGGTGCGATCATCGCGGAATGCCTCTGGGAGGCCGGAGTGCCCAAAGAGGTGCTCGCCCTCGTCGACATCGGCGAGAACGAACTCGGTAAGACCCTCCTCACTCATGAGGCGGTCGAAAGGGTCGTCCTCACCGGAGGCGCCGAAACCGCCGAACTCTTCCGCTCTTGGGATCCGAAGATGCGGATCATGGCGGAGACCTCCGGCAAGAACGCCATCGTCATCACCCCTTCAGCCGACCTCGACCTCGCGGTAAAGGACGTCGTGAACTCCGCATTCGGTCATGCGGGGCAGAAGTGCTCGGCCGCTTCCTATGTGATCCTCGTGGGAAGCGTCGGCTTCTCCAAGCGGGTGCACGATCAGCTGCTCGACGCCGTGCGCTCCTTGAAGGTCGCTTGGGCCGATGATCTCAGCGCCCAGATGGGGCCTCTCGCAGCTGAACCCACTGGGAAGCTCCTGCGGGGTCTGACGACCCTGGAGCCCGGGCAGAAGTGGGAGATCACCCCGCGTCGCCTCGATGAGACGAACCGCCTGTGGAGCCCGGGGGTCCGTTCCGGTGTTGAACCCGGCAGCGAGTACCACCTCGTCGAATACTTCGGTCCGATCCTCGGCATTATGCGCGTCAACACCCTGGAAGAGGCGATCGACGCGCAAAACGCCACCGATTACGGTCTCACCGCCGGTCTGCACTCCCTCGATCCCGATGAGATCAATCTGTGGCTCAACGGTATTCAGGCTGGCAATGTCTACGTCAACCGTGGGATCACCGGCGCCATCGTGCAGCGTCAGCCCTTCGGAGGGTGGAAGCGCTCGGTCGTCGGCGAGGGCGCGAAGGCGGGCGGCCCGAACTACCTCTTCGGTTTCGGCGACTTCACTCCGGCCCCCGCCGCGACCCCGGCCTCGGCTCAGGGCTCTGGCACGGTGAAGAAGCCGCAGCTCACGGAGCTCGCCGCACTTGGACACCGACTCCTCGATGAGGAGGCCGCCGCCCGGCTCGATCAGGCGATCGCTTCGGATTCTTTGGCCGCAGCCACTGAGTTCGATGTCCTCCACGATCCTTCACAGGTTCGCGCGGAGAGGAACATCCTGCGCTACGTGCCCCTCCCGGTGACGATCCGGGCGGGCGCCACCGCTAAGCTCGAGGACATCCTGCGCGTTCTTTCAGCCGGTCTTGCTCTCGGGCACATCCGGGCGCAGGATGCGCTCGGTTTCGAGAGGCTCTTCTCCGGGGGCGGGCACATGCCAATGTCGCTCCATCTTTCGACGGCGCGTCCGATTCCTACGGAACTCGATTCCTTCCTCGACCGCTACGGCGTCGAGCATTCGATTGAGGATTCCGCGTCTTTCGCTTCCAATCTCCAGCGTGAAGGCGTCGGCCTCGACGAGAGGATTCGCCTCATCGCAGAGGATGGTGATGCTCTGCGCACAGCCCTCAAGGGGTCGATCGACATTGCGATCTGGGACGGCCCCATTACCGGCGCGGGTCGTATTGAGATCCTTCCCTTCGTGCATGAGCAGGCGATCTCCATCACCAACCACCGCTTCGGCAATCGGACGCCTTTGAGCGCCCAGGTGCTCGTCGACTGAGTTCTGGGGTCGAGAGTCGGCGAGTTCCTCCTGAGCTCCCGGTTCTCGGCCCAGCCGAACCTACGACCTCACTTAGGTCAAGCTCTCTGCCGATCCGAGCTTAGGGCCCCACTCCAGCCGATCTCACGCCTCTGGCTCAGCTCCTGGTCCCGTCCTCGTTCATTGACGAGGACGGGACTTCGGTTGTGAAGGGCAGGGCTTTGATCTTGGGGAGCGGGGATCGCGCGAGAGGCAGCGAAGGGAGCTTCACTGGAACGCCCTCATGTCCAGTCAGTGGTCTTGGGGGCGAGCGACGTGCCGAGGAGGGGCCACGAACGTCCCCGCCGCATCCGGAGGCGACTGGATCGGTCTGATTCCAAGCCCATGAAGCAGAGAACGTCCCCGCCGCATCTGGGGGCGGCCCTCCGCTGCGGCCTGCACGTCGCTGATCTGAGCAGCGAACGCCCCGCCTCCAGGGATAGCCCCTTACCCTGAAGCGTGCCTTCAACACGGGTCACGGCCATGAGAAGCCGACGAAAGCACGATCGGAGAAGAGCGGACACAGAATCTCCTCCCCACCCCCACTCAACTATGATCTTCATCACTTCAAGTGCCTCATAATACCCGCTGAAAGCCTGATCCGGGACGAATCAGGGTGATCCCTCCTGTCGCTTTCGCCCTCGCACCCCCTACGATCGGGGTGACAGTCGAATTTGAAAGGCGCATCATGTCAACTCCGACTCCCGTTCCCGCGAACAACGACGAGGCCAATGGTTTCCCGCAGGATCCCACCCTCGCCGCTGCATCACAGCCGATGACCCCGATGCCCATTGACAGCACTCCGGTCATGCCGAACAGTGAACCGGCTGCGATGAGCGACTCGCAGGCGTGGACCCAGCCCGCACAGCCCGCCCAATACCCGCAGGGTTCAACCCCCTATGGGCAGGCCCCCTACTCGCAGCCGACATACGGTCAAACGCCCGCAGGACAAAGCGCCCCGCAGGCTCCCTACGGCCAGCCCGCCTACGGGCAGCCTGCCACGGCTCAGCCTTCTTACGCTCAGCCCATGGAAGGCCAGTACTCCACTTCTTCACAGGCTCTTGCCGAGCGCCTGCGTTCAAACTCGATGGTCTGCCTGATCCTAGGCATTCTCGGTCTTGTCATGATCGGTCTGCTCGGATCGATTCCCGCATGGATCTGGGGCAACTCCATCATCAAGGAGGCTGCGGCAAACGGAATCCCTGAGGATTACGTTTCGAATGCAAAGATCGGCCGAATCCTCGGTCTTGTTGGAACGTGGATTTGGATCATTGTTGTTGCCCTCAGCATCCTCTTCTTCATCGGAGTGATCATGTTCGGCATCGCAGCGGGCGCCTCGGGCTACTGAGCCTGCGCTCCGCGCTCCACGCAGAATCACACTGAATCCTCCCGTTTCTCATCCGAAGCGGGAGGATTCAGCCACAAGCCTGGTGCCCCTGAGCTTTCATGCTCGGGGGCACCGCTACGCTGAATGCATGACGCCTCGCCACGATTCTGATCAGTTCCGCCGCCGATCCGGTTCAGACGCCGATCTTCTCGCCGATCTTCGCCGCATGGACTCGCGACCCTACGGCTCCTACAAGTCAGTGATCGGGGATTGGGATTACGGCGATTTCCAACTCTCGATCGATCGTGTCCAGTCCGATCCTTACGCCCCGCCCTCGGCGATCCGCGCGATCACAGTTCCAAAGACAATGGGCCTACCTGAAGAGGCCTTAAGTGATGGGCGCTCCCGGCTGGCGACCGCCGATTTTCTTGCACGAGCCTTCGATTCCGCCATCGCCGAGCGCGCCCGCGGTGGAGCGGTGCGCATCGCCCGCCCCGGACAGGAGATCTTGCAGCGTTCAAGTGTCACGGTCATGCCTGACCGCGTCGAGATCCGTTTCCAAGTGCAGCTGCCGGCGCGCGGCCGCTCAATCTTGGGGCGTGAAGCTGCCCGCATTTTCGATGTCGATGTCCCGAACATCGTGATGGATGCCTTCGATTTCATCTCCGAAGACGAGGCGACCACTACGAAACGCTCCGCGCTTCTCACGCACATTGCCGTGTACGAGGACTACCGGGCCTTGCAAGACATTCTCGTGGAGAAGAACTGGGTGGCTTTCGTGGCCGAGGGATCAATCCTGGCGAGGCGATCTGGGGTCTCGCAGTCCCCCATGGAAGATGCGGTCCCCTTCGAATCACCCGAGTCCTTGCGCTGCGCCGTCACCTTGCCCCATGCGGGCGAGATCACCGGCATGGCGATCGAACCGGGGGTCACGCTCATCGTCGGCGGCGGCTATCACGGCAAGTCGACACTTCTGTCCGCCCTGCAACGCGGCGTCTACGCGCACATCCCCGGCGATGGGCGTGAACTCGTTGCCACAACTCCGGATGCGATGAAGGTCCGGGCCGCCGATGGCCGTGCGGTCACTGCGGTTGATGTCTCTGCCTTCATCACGCATCTGCCGACCGGCGCCGACACCCGCGTCTTCTCCACTGAGAATGCCTCTGGCTCGACCTCGCAGGCGGCCGCGATCATGGAGGCAGTGGAGCTCGGCTCGCCTTTGCTCCTCATTGATGAGGACACTTCCGCGACGAATCTTCTTATTCGCGATGAGCGTATGCGCACTCTCGTTGCCGCTGAGAAGGAGCCGATCACGCCGCTGGTCGACAGGATCGGGGCGCTCGCCACATCGGGAGTGTCCACCATCATGGTCATGGGTGGCTCGGGTGATTATCTTGATGTGGCTGACAGGGTCCTCATGCTCGATTCCTACCGGTGTCTCGACGTGAGTGAGCGCGCCCGAGAGGTCGTGGCTGCGATGCCACGCCGCCTTGATGACGAGGACGCCTTCACGATGCCCACTCATCGTGTCCTGATCCGTCAGCGCCCGAACACGGAGCGCCCCAAGACGAAGTCCTCAGGTCTTGACGAGATCATTCTCGACCGTCGCAGTGTCTCCCTCTTTGACCTCGAGCAGATCGTTGATCCGGGGCAGACCGAGGCAATCGCCTGGGCGATGCGCACGATCCTCGAAGAACTCGCGAACTCTCAGGTGGCATTGCCTGATCTGCTCAAACGTTTCCAGCGGCGCTTGGATTCCGAGGGGCTGGACACGGTGACGAAGGCCGGGGCGCGCGCCTATCCCGCGTTCCTCGCACGTCCGCGCATGGTCGACATTGGCGCCGCACTCAACCGCTACCGGGGGCTGCGCATTCAATAGGGGGAGATCAGCTAAGAGAACCTCGCCTGCGAAAGATTGCATGCTTGTGGGCGACGTATAGCGGCTTGCGACTGCGGCACGAGGGCGGGGGCATCTGCATGGGGAGAACGAAGGTGGGCAATCCGCACGCGGAGTACGAGGCGCACGGGGCCTCACACCCCGGGAAGTGCAATCCGATACGGGATTCCCGGTCTTTCCCCGCACACAAGGGCCCACCATCTGCGACAACCCGGCGAAGGCACCACACGCCTCTTTTCCCCACTACGCAAGGGCCTCGCACCCGGGGGCGCAGGCACCCAAACTCCCCAGGCCCCTCGGAGCACTCGACGCTGGTACACCCCCTCAGAGCACCCGACCTCCCCAGATCCCCTCAGAGCCCGAGGAACCTCCTGATCGCGGGCATCTCCCTGCGGATCTGCGCCTGACCGGCGAGATAGTTCGCTTCGAGACGCTCCTTGCGCATTTCCGTATTCGAAATGGTGATGGACTCAGGAAAGAACAGGTAGGCGCGCCCCTGGGCCTCAAGCTCGAGCATCTTCTTGCGCGCCGCGTTATAACGGGCGGGACGACGGGCCACGCCCTCGTACACGGTGGGCAGCGTGCGGAACTTCGCTTTGAGCGCCGCACCGAGGGCGGGCCGCAGCGGGCCCTTCACATAGTCGCGCGGACGAGTCGCGATCACGAGGAACTTCCGGTAGCCCTCGCGCATCGGGACATCCAAGGCGATGCCGCCATTCGGGCCGAGCGCACCATCAACGTAGGTGTCGCCCTCAATGATGACCGGGGGCATGAGGATCGGAAGGGTGGAGGAGGCGCGCACCCTCGGCCCCAGAGTCTCGAGCGTGGACATCTCCTCTTTCGTGAACCAGCGCATTTCACCTCGGGAGGCGTTGAATGCTCCGACGCGGGTCTTCACCGGGCTTGCTGCGAAAGTGTCGATGTCGAAGGGGATCGCGCCCTCGGGGTAGCAGATGCGCTCGTAGATGTACTCCGCGTTGAAAAAGCCGCGCCCCTGACGAAAGTGCGAAAAGCCACCGAAATCCGGGTCATCCACGATGTCGACGAAGGTGCGGCGCGAGCGCGCGGCGTCCCTGGACACGTAGTTGCACAGGTGCGAGGAGCCAGCCGAGATGCCGGACACGTGGCCAAAGTGGATTCCCTGAGCGAGCAACTCCGCCACGACTGCCGCCGTGTAGGCATTGCGCATGCCTCCGCCCTCGAAAACCAGGGCCGTGTCGAGCACATTCGGCGCAAGACCCGGGTCGAGTGCGTTCCTGCTCCGAAGCGTTCCTCCAGTCTCCTGGCAGAGATGCTCTTCATGGCGCATCGAGGATTCCTGCGCCCCTCGTCTCGCAGGAGTGAAGGTGGGCTCTGTAAAACTCCCCGCGCCTCGTTGTGTGGGCGCGGGCGTGGATTCTTGGACATTCATCGCTTCGGACACCCATCGAGCCTATTCCCGCAGCTTGGAGGACGCTCAACGAGGCTCTATTTGATGAGTGTGGGCCAGAGATTCTCCTGCGTGAAGGAGGATTCGTGCGTGGGCTGATCTGTGCTCTGCTGTGCCTGGGGGGCTCTTCTGCACGAAGGGCATTCGGATGAGCGAAGCTCCTCCTCCAATCCGTACCGGAAGAAGAGAGCTGAGGCGTGGTGCTGACAGCTCAAATCCTTCGGATTGGCACACCCCATGCCGATGCGGCTCCGCCAGACCCTTCCGATTCACGGACCTGTGCTGTGGTGTCGAGGGCCGCCCCGTTCTCCGAGTCCGAAGATGCCCGAGGGCTTCGGTAGTCTCGGGCCATGACTGAAACGACCCTCCCTCCCCGCGCCCCAAAGAAGTTCGGTTTGCGCGTGCGCAACATTCACGGCGATCACTTCGACGACGGTTGGGATTGGCTGCGCAACGAAGACAATGCCGAGGTCCTGGCACACCTCGACGCGGAGAATGCGTGGGCGGATGAGATCTGCGCGCCCACCGCGGGATTGGCGAAGAGAATCGCCGCCGAGGTGAAGGGGCATGCTGCGCTTGATGACGTGTCCGTGCCCGTGCGCGAAGGCGATTTCTGGTACTTTCACCGGTGGCGTGAAGGCGCGTCCTACGCGACCCACCACCGCGTGAGGGTGATCGGAGATCCGAGTGCGCCGCTGAGCGCCGACTCGCTTCCCCCAAAGCCCGCCGTGAACTCCCCTTTGCCCGGAGAGCAGCTCGTTTTGGATGAGAACGAGCAAGCTGCGGGACATGAGTTCTTCCGCGTCGCCGATATTGTGCCCAGCCCCGATGGTCGTTTCATCGCCTGGGCTCGTGATCTTTCCGGGGATGAGAGATACCAGTGGCTGATTCGCGAAGTCGCAAGTGGGAAGACCGTGGACGAGGCCGTGGTGGATGCCGGCTATGGCTTTGCCTGGGCTGCGGATTCTGCCTCCTTCATCTACGTCGGGGTGGATGATGCCTGGCGCGCATGCGAGATCTGGCATCACAGCCTTGGGACCGCTCAGGGGCAGGACCGTCTACTCCTTGTTGATCCGGATGAGCGTTTCGAGATGGGCATCTCCACTGGCGCAGACCCGAATCTTGGGATCATTGCATCGGTATCCTCGACCTCCGGGAAGGCGTGGGCGTGGTCGCCTTTCACTCCGTGCGGAAGGCCGCTGCCGATCGTCGAGCCGAGGCCCGGGGTGATGGTGTCCCTCGAGTCTGCGGGCGATCACTTCCTTATTGTTCACACCGCGTCGACGCGGGAGGGCTCTTTGGCTGCGGCGCCAATCCCCGTTGATCTTGAGGATCGTTTCGAGACTGTGGGCCCGGAGTTCTCCCGAATGGCTCTGGGGAATCGGAAATCTGGCACTGAGCCTGCTTCGGGTTCACTCGCCACCTCTGGGCACGTCGAGGAGGACAACACAGCCTCGACCCCTGGGAGCGTCGCTGGGGCTGCAGGCGACGCCGACCACGTCCTCGCGCCTTTTTCCGCCTGGATCTGCCTGCGCGAGCCTGAGGTGGGAGAAAGGATCCTCGACGTCGAGGCCTATGCCGGGTTCTGCGTCCTCACAATGCGTTCCGCTTCGCTCACACAGCTCGAGTACAGGATGCGCGAAGTGCCTCTCGGGCAGGGGCAGGGGCCTCGTCCTCGTTTCCTGGATGCTGAGGAGATTTCCAGAGCCTGGGGGCCGGGCCGCTTCGTTGAAACGGATGTGCCTGTCCGGACGATCCAGTCCATCAACGGCCCGAGGTTTCACGATGAGTTCTTCCGCGTCTCTGTGCAATCGCAGATCCAGCCGCCGCGCGTCGTGCAGGTGGATCCGCGAAGCGGAGAGGCGCGGGTGTTGAAAGTGGCCGAAGCCCCGGGGTGGGATGCCTCCGCCTACGTCGAGGAGCGCGTGTGGGTTCGGGCCCGCGACCACAAGACGCAGATCCCGGTGACGTTGGTGCATCGGGCCGATGTCGTGCCTGATGGGACGAACCCCGGGTGGGAGCTCGGATACGGCGCCTACGAGGTCTCCTATGACCCTGAGTTTGAGATCCTGCGTCTGCCGCTCCTTAAGCGCGGCCTTGTCTTCGCGATCGCTCATGTTCGAGGCGGTGGTGAGCTCGGTCGCGCCTGGTACGAGGACGGCAAAGAATTCGCAAAACCCCATTCTTTCACGGATTTCATTGATGTGGGCGAGTGGCTCGTGTCCTCCGGGTGGGTCCACGAGGGGCGTCTCATTGGCGAAGGGCGCAGCGCGGGAGGTCTTCTCATGGGCGCGGTGACGAACATGGCGCCAGATCGCTACCGCGTGATCGTCGCGGGAGTGCCCTTCGTCGATGCTCTGACGACGATCCTTGATCCTTCTTTGCCGCTCACGATCGGCGAGTGGGAGGAGTGGGGCAATCCCATTGAAAGCCCCGAGGTTTATGCCCTCATGAGGGGCTACACCCCCTATGAGAATGTGCCGATCGGGGTTGAGCTTCCGGCGGTTATGGCGACGACCTCGGTGAATGACACGCGCGTTGAGTTCGTTGAGCCGACGAAGTGGGTGTTGCGTCTGCGAGAGGCGAGCGGTGCTCACGAGGACGCCGAACTCGCTCACGCCAGGCCGATCGTGCTGCGCACGCAGATGGTCGCCGGGCATGCCGGCCCCTCGGGTCGTGAGGGGCATTGGGCGGCGCGCGCAGAAGAGTTTGCTTTCGCCCTCGGGCAAGTGGGGATCGGGGCCTGAACCCTTCATCGGGGCCTGAGCCCTTCATCGGGGCCTGAACCTCTTTTGAGGGGTCGGCGACCTGCTGTTCACCCCTGCTGCACGGTCTTATCGATTGCGCCCCGTCAAAAGGATGCGGAGGACTTCAGGAGCCCAGAAGACGCGCTGGTTCCCCTCGCCCTCATGGGCTTCCAGGATCCGCAGATCGACGAACTGTCCGATCAGATTGTTCGTTCGCGAATACGACAAGCCCACCGCATGCTGAACCATCTTCGCAGTGAAGGACGGATGTGCTACCGCAAAATCGACGAGTTCGAGTGCCTTCGCCGAACGCAACTTCGAGGCGCTGACGGTCTCCTTCAGACGCCTCTGGACGTCCGCCAGCGCCAGCATGAGCTCTCGGGTCGAACGCGCCGAGTGGGCCAGGCCTCTGGCGAAGAAGGATAGGAAGGAATCCCAATCACCCTCGGTGCTGACTGCGAGGAGTCGATCGTAGTACTCGCCGCGTCTCGCCTCGAACCAGGGGGAGACTGTCAGCGTCGGTTCTGAGAGCAAGTGGTTGCGAAGCAGGGTGAGGACGATCAGGTAGCGTCCGAGCCTGCCGTTTCCATCACGGAAGGGGTGAAGAGTCTCGAACTGGTAGTGAGCCATTCCGGCTTCAATGACGGGGTCGATCTTGCCGGAATGATCCCTTTCAATCCATGCGAGCAGGGATTCGACTCCGGCCCGCAGGCGATCTCCAGGAGGGGGCGGCACGAAACGGGAGCCCTTGATCGCAGGATCGTGCGGATCTGGGAGGTCGCGTCGTCCGATGACCACCTGCCCTTCTCTCAAGTGACCGGACTCTTCTTCCAGAGGAGTCCCCCGCATCAAAGTCCCTTGGAGGTCCTCCAACAGTCCAAGGGTGATTGGACGTCCTTCTTCGACCCAGGCATAACCAGTCTCAGCCATGGTGACGTAGTTGAGGACCTCCCTCATTTCCACACTCGTGGGGGCGGCTTCATTTGCTGTGAGCACGGCGTCCAAAGGAGCGTATGTGCCTTCCAGGGCTGAAGTCGCCTGCGCTTCAGTTCGCAACGAGGGGAGACGAAGGAGGTATGGCTGTGGAAGCTGACGCGCTGTCGCGTCGAGGGAGGCGAGTTCACGCCCGGCCGCCGCGACTTCACGGTAACTCTGAGCGGACAGGGGCGGTTCTTCGCCGCTCAGGGGGATCGGAATGAAGGCCTTATGCGTCCATGAGCCCAAGATCGGATCCGAGCCGCTGATCTCAACGAGTTCACCCATGGCGCTGTTGTTGAACACTTCAAGATCCACAACACTCATCATAAAGCACTTGTTGCACATGAGAAGGTCTTCAATGTTCAACAATGAGCACTTGTTGAACATAGCTAGATTGTGTGTGCCGAACAAGCACCACTTGTTGAGCATTCGCCAGATGAAGATGACCATGAATGCGCATCTCCTGAGCAGGAGCTTGTTCTCCCCCGAAAAAATGCCCAGTTCACATCTGACACACGCGCCTTGGTGGCGATGCCCTCACTGACGAGTCCGACGCGGACCGCAGCGCCAGATCGGACGCAAAGGGCGCAGTCAGCGCTCGGAGGGCGCGTGCCGCATCTTCATGTAGACGCCGCCCGCCTCCAGTTCGCTCAGCATCTGGTCGATGCGCTTCATTCGAGTCGCGGGACGCTTGGCGCGCGCGATCCACGCGAGGTAGTCATTGCGCTGGTAGGCGGGGCGGGCATCGTAGTCCTGGCGTAGCCCCCGTTCGCCGAGCAGGTGGGCGATGTCCTCGGGCATCTCCTGGAGGGGTCGCATCAGCGTCATCGGGACCTCTCGGAGACGAGGGTCGATTGGTGCAGGAGGATTTTCAGGCCAGTGTCAGTGGGTGTCCAGAGGGATGTTTCGGCGCTGGAACCGCCCTCGAAACGGATCGTGTAGCGCACGCACCAGGCGCCGCCCGCTTCGACGACATTCATTGGGCTGACGCTCAGGCCCGCCGGAGCAGGACCGCCCATGCCCTGTGAGGTTCGCCCATCCGGCCAAATCCGCGTCGTATCCCCGGCCTCGAGGCCTCTCAAAGCCTCGGCGTCACCCCTCGTCCATGCGAGGATCATCCTCTTTTCGAGGGCGATCACCGCCTGCGCTCCCTCAAGCGCAGGCTCCGAACCGCCCGCATCCAGAACCTTCGCCTGATCAAGGGCCTCGTCCTCGTCGCAGGTCGAAGACTTTGAGAAACCGGGTCCTCGGGAGGGAACCTTGCCCGCCCGGTACTCTTCGGCGCAGGCCCGGGCGTGCTCATCGGCCAGTTCGTTGAGCGCATGCCCGGCGTGGCCCTTCACCCATTCGAAAGTGACGCGCCGTCCCTCAATGGCGCGGTCGATCTGGTGGATGAGCTCAAGATTCTTAATCGGCTTCTTATCGGCTTTGACCCATCCGCGCTTCTTCCAGCCGATCCTCCACTTCGACACGACGTTGATCGCGTACTGGGAGTCGCACAGGATATGCAGGTCTTCTCCCGCGAGGCCTGCGGCCTCGGTCGCTTTGAGTACTTCGAGGATGGCAGTGAGCTCACCGAGATTGTTCGTCCCTTCGGGCCATCCGCCCGCGTCCCAGCGGTCCTCGTCAACGACCCACGCCCAGCCTGCGGGTCCGGGGTTTCCGAGCGAGGAGCCGTCTGCGGCTGCGGTGATCGTCATGGGGTCATGCTAGTCGAGGGCGCGCAGGTCACCGCGAGCGCAAAAAGCGGGGACGAAGCAGGACACTCCTGAACGAAACGAGACGAGCAAGGGCCAAACAAGACGGAGGGACACAAGGAGGCGCACAGGAGCCTAAGACACAGGAGTGAGAGGGCGCCACGCTCAGCGATCACGGATTTCGAACAATGATTGACGACATGAAAGGTGTGAAGGAGCGAAAGATGTTGTGAAGGCTGCGAGAGGTGTGGAGGGTCCACATGACGATGCCGCTGGCCCCTATCGGGCGGCACAGACACAATGGGCTCATGTCCCTTTCCGCCACGCCGCCGCTCAACCCCGCTCAAGGGGAGCCCGCCACGGGTCCAGCACCTGCAAGGTCGAAGCGTCACGAGATCCTCGAGGGCGTGCGGATCACCGCTCCTGTCGCATTAGGGTACGTCCCTCTGGGCATCGCCTACGGCCTGCTGATCTCGCAGACCAGTCTGCCCCTTTGGATCGGGGTGGCCCTCAATATCGCTGCCTTTTCCGGATCGGCGGAGCTCCTCCTCGTCTCCCTCATCGCCTCGGCAACTCCCATCGCCTCCATTGCGGTGACGATCTTCCTCGTGAACTCACGCTACCTGTTCTACGCCTTCTCCTTCCCGATCTCGCTCGTGCGCACCAAGCTCGGGCGCTTCTACTCGGCGTATGCGCTGGTCGACGAGGCTTATGCGCTGTCCTTGTCACGCCCCGGGTGGACGCACACCCGCATTCTCACCATGCAGCTCTTCTTGCAGGGGTTGTGGATGTGTTCGGGGTTGACGGGGTTGACACTCGGTTCCCTCATCCCCGCATCCATCAAGGGCTTCGATTTCGCCCTCGTCGCCATGTTCATCGCCCTCACCTTGGAGGCGGCGCGCTCACTGTCGGATATTCCCTCCGTCCTCTTGGCGAGTCTCGCCCTCACGCTCGCCTGGTTCATCGCTCCGAGTCAATGGCTCATCACCTCGCTGTTGATCTTCGTGGGACTCTTGGCTGCGAGATTCGTATGGCTGAGGGCGCGCGGGGATCTTCCCCTGCTCGACGAGGAGCATTCTCCGGCAGACGAGGACCTCTCTCTGCTCGATGAGGCCCCTTCTCCGGCACACGCGGACGAGGGCCTTGCTCCTGCAAGCGCGGACGAGGACCTTCACCCACTTGAGGAGGACGGCGACGCTGATTCACAGTCCGACACGGAGTACGCCGGATCCTGCGCGAATGGGAACGAGGGCGCTTCGCAAGCCTGTGCGGACGGGGATCGAGTCGCCTCACCCCTAGGCGAGGACAACGTCCCTTCACCCGCCCGTGCGGACGGCGTCGAATCAGTGGAGGGTGAGCCGGAGGTGCGCTCATGACTCCGACGCTCGGATACATCCTCGCGGTGCTCATCGTGGTCTTCCTCGTCGACCTCGGCTTGCGCGCCATTCCCTTCCTTATTCTGGAGCCGCTACGCGAGTCTCGTTTCGTACGGACGATGGGAGTGTGGATGCCCGCGGGGATCCTCTTCGTCCTCGCCATTGTCTCCGTCCAGTCCAGCCTCGTTTCTGCACCGGGCAAAGCTTGGGCGACCATCGCGGCGAGCGCCATCACAGTGGCGGCGCATCTGCTGGGCGGGCGCCGCATGATGGTGAGCATTGCGGCGGGGACCTTGTCTTACGTGCTCTTCATCAACCTCTAAGAGGACCACCCTTGTCTCTTGCATGATTGGACACCGCCCTCTTGAACAACTGGGCGCTGCCTGAAGCGATGCACAGCGTCTGAACCGGTTCACAGCGTCTGAAGCGATGCGCGCCGCGCCTAAGCTCCGTGGCCACTACGGTTAGGCTTCCCCCATGCGCACGACGACCTACGTTCAGCATTCCTGCACCGTCCACGAGCATCGTCTTGAGGTCCCCCTCGATCATTCGAAGCCGCTCAGCCCAACGAACCCGAAGATCGAGATCTTCGCCCGCGAGATCATCCGCCCGGGCGGGGAAAAGCTCCCGCACCTCGTATTCCTCCAAGGAGGTCCGGGCGGCAAGGGGCCGCGTCAAGGAGACTTCCGCGATGGGTGGATCGGCGAGGCGCTCAAGGAGTTCCGCGTCGTGCTCCTCGATCAGCGAGGCACGGGCCAGTCCACTCGTATGGACTGGCAAGCCCTCCAGGAGTTGACCGATGATCAGGCTCGCGCCGACCATCTCATGCTCTTCCGTCAAGATCAGATCATCAAAGATGCCGAGGCTTTCCGCGCTGAGATCACCGATGGCGCGAAGTGGACGACCCTCGGGCAGTCTTACGGCGGTTTCCTCACTCTCGCCTACCTGTCGACCGCGCCGGAGGCCATCGAGGCCTCCCTCGTGACCGGCGGCCTTCCCGGCCTCGTCCATGTCGATGACATCTACCGTCTGAGCTATGAGAAGACTGCGGCGCGCAACCGCTTCTACTTCTCGCGCTACCCGGGTGACGAGCAGAAGATCCGCGAGGTCGCGGCCCATGTGCGGGACACGGAGGAGCTTCTGCCCACGGGTGAGCGCCTCTCGAGCGAGCGCTTGCGCATGATCGGCATGAGCCTGGGGATGCAAAACCGAACGGACATGTTGCACTATCTGCTCGAAGGCCCCTTCGTCACGATTCGCGGCGAGCGGCGCCTTTCCTCGGAATTCCTCGAGGGCGTGGCCGCAGAGGTCGCGATGAACCCCATGTACGGCGTGCTCCAGGAGGCGATCTACGCGTGTGCGACTCCGGAGCTTGCAGGAACGGCGACCGCTTGGTCAGCTGATCGTCTTGCCGAGGAGGTGCCCGGATTCGCCAAGGATGCCGATCCTTTGGATGCCTCCGAACCGTATTACCTGACCGGGGAGCATATGATGCGCCGCATTTTCGATGAGGACCCCGCCCTCGCCCCTCTGGCGGGTACGAGCGACATCCTCGCTGCGCGCACGGACTGGCCTGCGGTGTATTCGCCCGAACGCCTCGCCGCCAACGAGGTTCCGATCGCCGCCGCAGTCTACGAGGAGGATATGTTCGTCCCGCGTGAGCTCTCCCTTGCGACCGCCCAGGCGGTTCGCAACACACGGACCTGGATCACGAACGAATACCAGCATGATGGCCTTCGCGCCTCTTCTGGGAAAGTCTTCGCCCATCTTCTCGAACTCCTTCGCGACTGAGTTCCGCGCTTGTGTGGGGCCTTCTTCCTCTCGCCCAAGCCTCCCCCGTCAAAGTAGAGAAGTTTGCGCCCGAGTGGAGGGTTTCCCGCGCAAGTCGACACATAGCCCCAACGAAGCGGAGGGGGTGCCCCAACCAAGTGGAGGGGTTGACGACTTGTGGAGGGAAGATACCCCCTCCTCTTGCCGCAAACCCCTCCACTCACGATTCGGAGAAGCCACGAACGCGCGGGAAGAAGAGCGCCACCGACACGACACTCGCCCAGCCCACCCCGCCAGCCCTCCACTCGCACTGCGAGGACAAGGTGAGGAACGCGGCACAGGCTCATCTCCCTTTCCCACGAGCTCGCAGGTAGGCTTGCCGGTACGCGGCGCTGCGGCGCCGGATCACAATTTGGAGGACGAGTGAGCGCTGAGTCGGTGTTCGAGGCAATCAACTGGAACCGCATTGAAGACGAGAAGGACCTCGAGGTCTGGGATCGCCTGACAGGGAACTTCTGGCTGCCCGAAAAGATCCCGCTCTCGAACGACATCTCCTCGTGGAACACCCTGCGCCCCGCCGAGCAACTCATGACGAACCGTGTGTTCACGGGCCTGACTCTCCTCGATACCCTGCAGGGCACGATCGGCGCGATCTCCCTGATCCCCGACGCCCGCACTCCGCACGAGGAAGCGGTCCTCACGAATATCGCTTTCATGGAATCCGTGCACGCGAAGTCGTACTCCTCGATCTTCTCGACTCTTCTGTCAACTGAGGAGATCAATGAGTCTTTCCGCTGGTCTGAGGAGAACGGGCCCCTGCAGAAGAAGGCTGAGATCATCAAGTCCTATTACGAGGGCGATGATCCGCTCAAGCGCAAGGTCGCCTCGACGATGCTCGAGTCTTTCCTCTTCTACTCGGGCTTCTACGCTCCGATGTACTGGTCGGCGCACGCCAAGCTCACGAACACCGCGGACTTGATCCGCCTCATCATCCGCGACGAGGCCGTTCATGGCTACTACATCGGTTACAAGTACCAGCTGGGCGTTGCCGAATCGACTCAGGAGCGGCGCGACGAATTGAAGGACTACACCTACTCGCTCCTGTACGAGCTCTACGAGAATGAAGAGCAGTTCACCGAGGACCTCTACGATCCGCTCGGTCTGACCGAGGACGTGAAGAAGTTCTTGCGGTACAACGCGAACAAAGCGCTGATGAACCTCGGCTACGAAGCCCTGTTCCCCTCCGATGAGACGAACGTGAACCCGGCGATCCTCGCGGCCCTGAGCCCGAACGCCGATGAGAACCACGACTTCTTCTCCGGTTCCGGCTCCTCCTATGTGATCGGGGAGATCGTCGACACCGAGGACGACGACTGGGATTTCTGATCTCCTCATCCGCCAAGAACGAAGCGGAGGCCCGGCCTGTCTGCGGGCCTCCGCCCAGTTCCACCCCTTAACAGCCCGTGTTCTCACGCGAAGAAGCACCGATTTCCCGACAGCACACTCGTTGTGAATCCCCTCAAGGTCACCTTGACGGTTAAACTGTCCCTGATCGGGTGCGTCCTGCTTCTGATCCGCGCCTTCGCTTCATGCGGAGGAACGCTCTGCGCAACCATCACGGCGCGGGAAGAAAAGAGGAGTACCACCATGAGCATCTTCGACCGCTTTGAGAACGCCGTAGAGAGAGGCGTCAACAGCGCCTTCTCGCGCGTGTTCCGGTCGGGGATCAAACCCGTCGACGTCAACTCTGCGATCCGTCGTTCAATGGACGACTCCGCGAAGGAGCTTTCTCCCGAACGCACGATCGCCGCCAACCACTTCGTCGTCTACGCGGCACGCTCCGACTTCGCTTCACTCGAAGCGGATCTGGAGATTCTCGCCGACGAGTTCGCGCTCCAAGCCACCGAGCATGCCACGGCGAATGGGTATGCGCTCCTGGGCCCCGTGCACATCGACTTCGCGGTGGATGACACCGAGCAGACCGGCCAGCTTCGGGTCGAGTCTTCGAACCGTCGGGGCCCCGCAGCTCCGGCGACCGCGTCCTCGCCCTCCCCCGCTCACCCGATCATTGACGTTGACGGTGAGAAGTGGCTCCTCACCGAACCCGTTACGGTCATCGGCCGTGGCACCGAAGCCGACATTGTCGTCAACGATTCCGGTGTTTCACGTCGCCATCTTGAATTGCGCATCACGCCGACGGGTGTAATCGCCACTGATCTTGGTTCGACGAACGGCACCTTCGTCGAAGGTCATAAGATCGACGCTGCGACCCTACTCGATGGGAATCGAATCGTGATCGGCCGGACCCCCATCGACTTCTGGACCCACCCGGACTCGGACGGTGATCAATGACTACAGATCTTGCATTCACCGTTTTCAGATTCGCTTTTCTGATCCTCCTGTGGCTCCTCGTCCTCGGCGCTGTGCACACGCTACGCCGGGACATCTTCGGCACAGTGGTCACTCCGCGAGGTAAAGGACGCAAGGAAGCTGATCAGCGTCGTCGAGACTCGCGTAAGCGCCGCCGTCAGGAGCCGGGCGTGAGCGAAACCCCTCATCACATCCTCCTGACCGGCGGCCCCCTCGTGGGAACGATGCTGCCCCTAAGCGGCGCGCCCGTCGTGATCGGGCGAAGCCCCGCCTGCACTCTCGTGCTCGAAGACGAGTACGCCTCCGGTCGTCATGCGCGCCTCCAACCCTCTGAGCGCGGATGGTGGATCGAAGACCTTGGTTCTCGTAATGGGACCTATGTCGACGATGAAAGGCTCGTTGAGCCGAGACTTCTCACAGCAGGGGACATTATTCGCATCGGGCAGACGACCCTCGAACTGGTGAAGTGACATGGCGACGCCAGCGGTCGAATTCCACGCAGCGGCCCGCTCTGATGTGGGCCTTGTCCGTTCGAACAATCAGGATTCGGGCTATGCCGGTACGAACCTGCTGGTCCTCGCCGATGGTATGGGAGGACCTGCGGGTGGGGATATCGCCTCCTCCGTCGCCCTCGCCCATCTCGTCCCCCTCGACACCGACACCCACACTGCAGACTCAATGCTGGCCCTCTTGCGCGATGCCCTCATGGATGCGCACGATGAGCTTTCGGAGCGTTCCAGACGCGACCCCGACCTCGAAGGCCTGGGCACGACGTGCATTGCGATCATGCGCTCGGGCAACAAACTGGCGATGGTGCATATCGGGGATTCTCGCGCCTACGTCCTACGAGGTGCGGCCCTCACGCAAGTGACGACGGACCACTCCTTCGTCCAATACCTCGTCGAAACCGGGCAGATCACCCTTGAAGAGGCCGAGCATCATCCGAATCGTAATGTCGTCTTGCGTATCCTCGGTGATTCGCAGGCGGATGTCACTCCTGATGAGACGATGCGCGAAGCCGTTCTCGGCGACCGCTGGCTCCTGTGCTCCGATGGTTTATCCGGAGTCGTTTCCCCAGAAACAATCGGCTCGGTCCTCGCCGAGATCAAGGATCCGGGAGAGTGCGCTGAAGAACTCATCCGCCTGGCCTTGCGCGCCGGCGGCCCTGATAACGTCACCTGCGTCGTCGCAGACATCGTCAATTCCGGTTCTTTCCCCCCTGCGCCCCCGCAGATCGTTGGTGCCGCAGCCCTCGATCGCAACGCCGCTTCGCGCGGAGGCTCGAGTGCGGCCGCCCGCGCCGCAGCCCTCGGGAACAAGAAGGGCAGCGACCTTGACGAGGACGACCTCGATCTTGAAGAGAAGCGAAGGCCCTGGCTCCCTTTCCTTATCACCGCGTTGGTGGCCCTCGTGCTCGCCGTCGCGGGCTGGGGCGGATGGGCGTGGACTCAGAGCCAGTACTACGTGATCGGCCAGGACGGATACGTCGTCGTCCACCAGGGGATCCCCCAGTCCTTGGGCCCCTGGGAGTTCTCACATTCGATCGAAGTGACGGATATTGCTTTGAAAGACTTGTCCCCCGTGGACCGTCAACGTCTCCAAGATCCCGTCATGAGGTCTTCTCGTGAACAGATCGACGAGTACCTCGCGCAGTTGCGCTCATCATTGAAGACGAGCGGGGAGGGCACTGAAGGCTCACAGTCCGGGACGAGTACTTCCCCCGATAGAGTGCAGTCTGTGCATTCAAGGATTGACAGCGGACTGTCGGGAAGCACGGTGAAGGCCTGATGGCAACCGTGACGATCGCCCCGACGCGCCCGCGTCGATTCTTCGAACTCCTCCTCCTGCTGCTCGCCCTTGCGGTCGGCATCGGCGGGTATGCACTGACCAGTATCAACAGGACGGGAGCGCTTCCAGCGAATCTCCTGCAACACATCGGAATCCTCCTCGCCATCTCCCTCATCGCGAAACTTGGGATCCGTTTCCTCGCGCCCTATTCCGACCCCGTGATTCTGCCCATCGCGGTCGCGCTCACGGGTCTGGGCCTGGCGATGATCTACCGCCTTGACCAGTCCTACCAACAACTCGATCAAGCGGTTGTGGGGATGCGTCAGCTGATGTTCGTGGGAGTCGCGATCATCCTCGCTGCGATCGTGCTCGTCCTCGTGAAGGATCACCGCAGGCTGCGCAGCTTCACCTACACCTTCGGTTTTTTGTCGCTGCTTCTCCTGCTTTTGCCCATGGTCCCCGGCTTGGGAGTGGAGACCTACGGGGCGCGAGTGTGGATCCGCATTGCCGGAGTGTCTTTCCAGCCCGGTGAGCTTGTGAAGATCACTTTGGCGATCTTCTTCGCCGGATACCTGGTGAGGAATAGGGACAATCTTGCGATCGGGGGGCGAAAGTTCCTCGGAATGCGATTGCCGAGGGCGCGCGACCTGGGGCCGATTCTTGTGGTGTGGCTGATCGGTATTTTGATCCTCGTCCTTCAGCGGGACCTGGGCACTTCTCTTCTCTTCTTCGGACTTTTCGTCGCGATCTTGTACGTGGCGACGAATCGCGTATCCTGGCTCGTCATTGGCTTCGCGATGTTCGCCCCTGCAGTCCTTGTCGCGGTCCAGGTCTTCCCCCATGTTGCGAACCGCTTCCACGTGTGGCTGCACGCCCTCGACGAGGATGTATATACGCAGGTCGGCGGCTCCTATCAGCTCGTGCAATCACTCTTCGGACAGGCCTCCGGCGGTCTGATGGGAACCGGGTGGGGGCGGGGCTACCCGCAGCTCGTCCCCCTGGCGAACTCAGATTTCATCCTGTCCTCCCTGGCCGAAGAACTTGGCCTCACAGGACTCCTCGCAATCCTCGTCCTCTACTTGATCCTCATTGAACGCGGCTTGCGCACAGCGATCTCTGTTCGTGACGGCTTTGGAAAACTGCTCGCAACAGGTTTGTCGTTCTCCCTGGCGATCCAGGTGTTCGTCGTCCTTGGAGGAATCACGCGCCTCATCCCCTTGACGGGTCTGACCGCTCCCTTCCTCGCGGCCGGCGGTTCTTCGATGGTGTCATCGTGGCTGACCATCGCCCTTTTACTCCGCCTGTCTGATGCAGCTCGCCGTCCAAGCGCCGCATCCCCCGCACCGTGGAACTCCGGTATTCACCCGTCCCTTGAAGCAGCGGAGGCGAGCGAATGAACCAGCAGCTGCGAAGACTCTTCATCGTCATCCTCGTCATGTTCGCCTTCTTGGGTTTAGCTGCGACAAACTCGCACTTCTTCCAGGCTCCGAGTCTCAATGCCGATGGGCGTAATGAACGCACGATCCTTCACGCAGCGGAAACCGATCGCGGCCCCATCATTGTCAATGGCACCGCGATCGCCTCTTCTTCAAAAATGGAGGACTCTCAGCGTTTCCAACGCTCCTATGCGAATGGTCCGCTGTATGCGCCCATCACTGGTTACTTCTCCCCTGCCTTCTCCCAGGCCACGGGGCTTGAGGCCGCCGCTGAGTCCGTCCTCGACGGGCAGGCCCAAGCCCTCCTCGCCCAGCGCCTGCGCAACCTGTTCAGCGGGGCGAACCGTCAGGGCGGAGGCCTTGTCCTCACGATTGATCCTGCGATCCAAGAGGCAGGGGCAGCGGGGCTCGGAGAACGCAAGGGCGCAGTTGTCGCCCTCGACGCGAAGACCGGAGCCGTTCTCGCGCTGTATTCTTCACCTTCCTACGATCCGAATGCTCTGGCGGCTTTCGACACCGCAGTCGTTGAGGAAGCACACAGGGCGCTCCTCGAAGATGCGAATGATCCACTCGTGAACCGCGCGATCGGTGGGAATCGTTACGCTCCGGGTTCAGCTTTCAAGATCCTCACCTCGGTAGCGCTCCTGGAAAACGGCGTCGCAAACCCTGACACCCCCTTGGATTCCCCGGTTTCGACGCTCTTGCCGAACACGGAGACAAGCGTGTCGAACATTGAGTCGCAGACCTGTGGGGATGGGCAGCCGACCCTGTCGGAAGCTTTCGCCCGTTCGTGCAACACGAGCTTCGTCATCGCTTCCCAAAGCCTGACCCATGAGCAACTCGCGGATGTTGCCACCCGTTTCGGCTTCGGCAGTGCTGAGTCGATCCCCCTGCCGGTCACGCCCTCG
>ERZ772764.65-NODE-65-length-67759-cov-8.203311_pt1 | contig 67759 bp, 60 predicted proteins | sample MGYA00512163_ERZ772764 | MGnify/ENA primary metagenome ERZ772764 (study PRJEB29015, sample SAMEA2737903) | human oral metagenome | biome: human oral; feature: human-associated habitat; material: dental | place: China | collected 2094 ... | reverse complement strand
GGGGTTAGAAAGCGTATTTCATTTTCGAGCTGGAATAGGGTTCCCCGAAGTAAAAAACATAGTTAACGGGGTACTTTTCACTAATTTTTAAAATAGGCCCCTCGCGGTTTTTAGTGGGTAGCACAGAGGGACGTCTGGGGGAAGCGTAGCTTTCCTGGCGGCGGGGCGGTGTCATTCCGCACGAGAGTCGGCGAGCGTGCGGGGGTGTCGTGACGGGTCCCGAGACGAGGATGCTGGCAGCCCTCGTGCCCGAGTCGCCGGACCTGGGCGACGAGCGGGCCGTCGCGGGTGTCGAGACGGGAGGATGCGGGCCCGATCCCGACGAGCCGCGCGCCTGCGCGGGGCGGACCCCCGGCCACGCGACGGGGTGCCCCAGGTCGAGCCCCGCATGCAGGCCGCGAGCACCTGGGCCTCGAAGAGGGCCGCGAGGTGCGGGCTCGGCCGCACCTCCCAGGGCACGGGCACGGTCCCCGCGCCGTGCTCGGGGCAGTCCGTGCGGGGCACGGCGCAGCGGACGTAGGTCCCGGACTGCCAGATGTCGAGGTGGCGCCAGGTGCGCTCGCGGGCGTCGCGCGCGCCGCAGGGGACGCCGCACTCCGGGCAGGGGACCGCGTGGCCCCGCCTCCTGGCCACCCCGGCGCGGAGCTCGTCGGAGCCTCCCTCGACCTCCCCGGACCAGGTCTCGGAGACCTCCCAGGCCTCGCCCAGCCCCACCGGGCGCCCGAGGGGCGCCGCCAGCATCCTCGCGTCCCGGCGCATCGGCAACCTCCGTGGTCCGTCACAGCACGGCCACAGGATGGTAGCCCAAGGAGCCGCTCGGGGTTCTCGGGACCGTCAGTCCCAGCCCGTGCCACCCACCAAAAACCCCGAAGAGCCAAACCTTGCATCCATCGCTGTTGACGCAGCAAAGTATTATGAGGATAATTACAAGAGCACCGAGTATCTCTCCAGCCTTGAGCAGCAACGCAGGGACGTTGAGAAAGGGCTTGCCAACTTCGTCAAGGCAATAGAGGCAGGAATATTCAACGAGGCTACGCAGAGGCGCATGGCTGAGCTTCAGGAATGAAAAGACGCCCTGAACGACGCCATAGAGACCGAGATGGTCAGGCAGTCGCTTTTCGAGAACGAGCACTCGATAAAAGCGTACTTCGACAGGTTCCTCCATGCAGACTTCGACAATCCAGAGGTGAGAGATTTCGTTCTGGAATATTTTGCCGACAAAATCTATCTGTATGAGGACAGACTCATGGTGACATCTTGGTACTCGGAGGATAACCGCGAGGTTCCTATGGAGGTGCTGAATGGGGAGACGGAAGACCCTCTTGTTGAAGGGGAAGCCGTCAAGTTCGATTGCTTCCACCTATGCTCCACCAGAGCTTTCAGAGCGGCGGACTAACATCCGCCGCTCTTGTTTTTCACGCGCAGGTGTCTACATGACCTCGGGAGCAGAGACGCCGATGAGCCTCAGGGCGACCGCCAAATTGATGCGCACCGCATCGCAGGCGGCGAGACGCGCCTTCGAGAGCGCCTCCTCCACGGGATGCCCCTTGCTCGGAAGCACCTGGCAGCTAGCATAGAAGCCGTGATAGGCACTTGCGAGATCCTCGCAGAAGTGCGTGATGCGAAAGGGCGCCCTGTCACGCGCGCAACCTGCGATGAGCTCTGGGAACTCAGAGATCTTGCGGGCAAGTGCAAGCTCGGTGGGGGTGGAGAGGAGTGAAGGGTCGTAGTCGTTCCCGACGGCACGCCGCGCAACCTCATCCATGCCAAGCTCGCTCGCCTCGTCCTCGGAGACGCCTGCGGCCCTGCGCAGGATGGAGCAGATGCGAGCATGCGCATACTGCACGTAGTAGACCGGGTTCGCGCTATCCTTCTGCTTCACGGCCTCGATGTCGAAGTCTATCGTCTGGTTGGACGAGCGGCTGATGAGCGTGTAGCGCGTGGCATCGACACCCACCTCGTCAATGAGCTCGTCGAAGGTGACCATTGTGCCCTTGCGCTTTGACATGCGAACCGGCTCACCGTTCCTAAGCAGGTTCACGAACTGGCCGAGGTCGACCTCGAACTTCCCGGGATAGCCAAGGGCGTCGCAGACGTTGGTCACACGGGCGATGTAGCCGTGGTGGTCGGCTCCCCACAGGTCAACCGAGAAGTCATCACGCTGGAACTTGTTCCAGTGGTAGGCGACGTCAGAGGCAAAGTAGGTGTACTCACCGTTGCTCTTGATAAGTACGCGGTCCTTGTCGTCGCCAAAGGTCGTTGACCTGAACCACAGCGCCCCATCATCGGTCCTGTAGAGGTGACCCATGTCCTCAAGGCGCTTGAAGGCGCGGTCGACCTGGGAGGCACCCGATTCATCCTTCAGGTAGAGTGAGCGCTCGGAGAACCACACGTCAAAGTCACAGCGGACGCTATGGCAAGTTGCCCTGATGCGCCTGAGCATGGCCTGATAGGCGCGCTCGCGAAACTCGTCATCGCGCTCCCCTGCGGTGACATCGACCCACTTATCGCCATCCTCGTCGTAGAACTCCCTGGCGATCTTGATGATGTAGGCACCACCGTATGAGTTGCCGCCCAAGGCGTCGTTGAAGGCGTCCATGTATGGGTGAACCTCAGGGTGCTCGTCTTGCTCGTCCTCGACGTAGCGATCACGATCCTGCAACAGATGGGTCACGGCGTCATCAGGCGAGAGACCCTTGCCCCTCATGATCTCGACGAGCTGGAGGTAGCGCGTCGCTACCGAACGTCCAAAGACGTCCATCTGGCTCCCGTGGTCATTGATGTAGTACTCGCGCGTGACCTCATAGTTCGTGTGCTCGAGCACGTTGCACACAGAGTCACCCAAGGCCGCCCACCTGCCGTGGCCCACATGCAGGGGACCTGTCGGATTGGCCGAGATGAACTCGTAGTTAAGCTTGAGCCCATTGCCCACGTTGATCTTACCCCAGTCGCCACCTGCCTCGCGGACGCTGCGAAAGACCTCGTTGTTGGCCGAGGTGCTAAGATAGAAGTTGATGAAGCCGGGACCTGCGACCTCGCACTTCGCGATAGCATCACTTGCAGGCATGTGGGCGACGATGGTAGCGGCTATCTTGGTTGGAGCCATGCGAGCGAGGCGCGCGGAGCGCATTGCGATGGTGCTGGACCAGTCGCCGTTCGTCGTATCCGCAGGCCTCTCCATGCAGTAGTCAGTGACTGTGAACTCAGGAAGGTCACCTTCCTGCTGCGCGGCGGCGATGGCTTGCTTGACTAGGCTCTCGAGTGTCTCGGGCATTGCAAAACTCCTTCTGGTAACGAAACCTGGACGCACCTGCGTCATTCTCACAAGCCTATAAAGTCTAGCAGAGAGCGAGCGGGCATATAGACTGCGCGCTGTCAGCTGCAGGAAAATGATGAACCACTGAGACGATCGACATGCTCCGCGCGCCCACCGTCACCCTAGCCGCGTCGTGAGTTGGCGTGCTCACTGGTCGCGAGCTTGCGCCTGACCTGGGCAAGGCCTGCCTCGAGGCCCACCGGGTAGATCTGCGGGTTCAAGAAGCGCCTGACCGCCGGGTCAAGGTGCATGAGCGACTCCTTGCAACGCGAGCGCGCGACCTTAATGTCCTCAACGTCTCCGCTACGTCTTCCGTCGCACACGATCTGCTCATGGACTTCCCTCACCTCTAGACCCGAGAGGTCATAGCTCACGAGGTCATCCACGACGTCCACCATGCTTGTACCGCCTCTATCACAAGCGTCGTCCACGATCATGTCGCCCACAGGACAACCCGAGGCGTCAAGGTAGCGCCTCAGGTGCTGGATGCCGGGAATCGTGCGCTTGTAGGCCATCTCGGAAAGCTTGATCACGGGCTCCCAATCGCTATCCTTGCTCGATCGCGTCGCAGAGAGCTTGTAGACGCCGCCAAGCGACGGCTGCGGGTCACAGGTCGCGAGCTTGGTGCCCACCCCAAAGGAGTCGATGGGAGCACCCTGCGCAAAGAGCGACTGGATGGTGTACTCGTCGAGGTCGTTCGAGGCCGAGATCCTCACGTACGGCAGGCCCGCCTCGTCAAAGGCCCTGCGCGTCTCCTTGGAGAGCTTGGCAAGGTCTCCCGAGTCGATGCGGATCGCTGCAAGGCGCTCTCCTGCCTCCTCCATCTCCTTGGCAACGGTTATGGCGTTTCTGATGCCCTGGTGCACATCGTAGGTGTCAACGAGAAGGACGCAGTTCTTGGGACTCGACCGAGCGAAGGCGCGAAAGGCGTCGAGCTCCGTCGGGAAGGCCATGACCCAAGAGTGGGCATGCGTGCCGAAGACGGGTATGCCATAGATCTTACCGGCAAGGACGTTCGAGGTGGAGCTTGCGCCGCCGATGTAGGAGGCGCGGGCCACCGAGAGACCACCATCGGGGCCCTGTGCGCGCCTGAGACCGAAGTCGGAGACGGGATGCCCCTCTGCGGCGTGAACAACACGCGCTGTCTTGGTGGCAACAAGCGTCTGGAAGTTCACGAGGTTCAGAAGCGCCGTCTCAAGGAGCTGGCAGTCGATGAGTGGCCCCTCAACGCGTACCATGGGCTCGCGCGGAAAGGCGAGGTCACCCTCTGGGATGGCCCAGACGCTCACCCTCATACGAAAGTCGCGCAGATAGTCGAGGAAGCCCCGCTTGAACATGGGACCACCACCAGGGGCCATGACGCGCGCAAGATAGTCGATGGAACCCTCGTCGAACACGAAGTTCTCGACGAGATCAGCAATTTGGCCTATGCCACAGGCGACGGCATAGCCTCCCCCAAAAGGACACTCGCGAAAGAAGACCGTGAAGCAGCCCTCTGCCCCGCGCATGCCAGACTCCCAAAAACCCTGCGCCATCGTCAGCTCGTACAGATCCGTGTTGAGCGCTACGTCGCTCGACATGGTTGCGTCGGTCAATGCCATGGCTGCGCATCCCCTCAGTTTAGCGTATTCGGTGCCCCTGCGGACAGCCGTCGTACCCTTTAGGGTAGCACGTGGCACGCCAAGCGGGGCGCGAAAGCAAAAAACGAGACTCTCGGCGCAAGGCACAGATGCTCTTTGACGCGACGTGCGCCGTCACAGGACTGCTCCTCTCAGCGCCCAAGCGCCATCACCAGCATGATGATCACAGCGATGAGCAGGACACCGAAAAGGACGACCTTCTGTCCAAGGGGCATCTTGAGGTCATCGCCAGGCTCCATGATCTTGGCGTTTCGCTCCTTGAGCGCACGAATGCGAGCATCTTCGTCATGGGTCGCCTGCTCGGCCTTCAGGCGCTCGAGCTCGATGCGCTCTGCCTGGATGCGCCGTGCGTTCTCGCGCTGCACCTTCTCTGCACGCAAGCTCTCAAGCTCGGCGCGCTCCTCGTCCGTAAGCGGTCTCGCATCGTCACTCATACCTGCCTCCCTCACCATAATCCTTCGCAGACGAGAGCACCGGCCCCTCGACGCCCGTCGCGTCAAAGGCGGGAACGAAGCTCTCTGACACGGTGCCCCCCTGCTGCCACCACATACGCTCGAAGCCGAGCGCATCGGCGTGATCGAGCACCCGCTCGTACTCCTCGCCCGTCACGGCACGAGCGAGGTCTCCCCCCGCCCTGAGGCAACGCCTGTTGGGAGTGTACTGGTTCATGACAGAGATATCCACCTCGTTGTGGCAGAGAGCCCAGACGCGATCGAGCACCCGCAGCGAGTCGTCCGCATGTCCTGGCATCACCAGGTGTCGAACGATGACGCCACGGAGCATGCGCCCGTCGGCTCCCAGCAGGCGTCCACCTCCCTCGCGCACAGACGAGAGCATCTCGACAAGCGCGTCCTCGGCCACCTCAGGGTAGTCCCTCGCCTGCATGAGCCTGCACGCAAGATCACCTGATGAGAACTTGAAGTCGGTGAGCCACACGTCCACGACGTCACCCATGGCACGAACGACCTCAGGAGTCTCGTATCCCGAGGTGTTGCACACGACGGGCAGCGTCATGCCCGCCTCCCGGGAAAGAAGCACAGCCTGCCTCACCTGAGGCGCAAAGTGTAGGGGTGTCACGAGGTTGATGTTGATGGCCCCCTGCGCCTCGAGCTCGAGCATCATCTGTGCAACGCGTCCGACCGGGACGTCACGGCCCGATCCCTCCTGCGAGATGTCATGGTTCTGGCAGAAGACACAGCGAAGAGGACAGCCCGTGAAGAAGATCGCCCCGGATCCCGCCTCGCCCGAGATGGGAGGCTCCTCCCAGAAGTGCAGGGCTGAGCGTGCCGCACGCAGCCCTGCCCCAGCTCCGCATGCTCCGACCTCGCCCGCGAGTCGATTGGCGCCGCAGTGCCGGGGGCAAAGCTCGCAATGCCCGTAGAGGGCAAGAGGGAGCCCCGTAAGGTCCATGGAGACGTCTTTCGCCTTTTCGCCTAGGCGTACAGGCGCATGAGGCGGGCAATGGACACGATGTAGATCTTGAGGGCGCGCCTCAGGCTCTCTTCGCTGACGGCCTCGTCGGGTCCGTGCTCGGGTCCAACCCAAGCAGGCACATCCTCACCAGGCTCATGCGGACCGAAGGCACAGGCGCGCTCGAACTCGCGCGCATAGGTCCCCCCGCCGATCACGAACGGCTTGGACACCCCGCCCACGTACTCATCATAGGTATTGAGCAGGCAGCGAACCTCAGGAGAGGAGGGATCGGCATAGAAGGGGGGCTTCACAAGATCGACCGCAAAGCTCGCGTCATGCTCCTTTGCACGCCTCGTGAGGATGTGGGCCAAAGTGTCGGCGCTCGTCGAGTCGGGATAGCGAACGTCACAGCTCTGGATCAGACGTCCTGCCTGAGAGCGAATGGTACCGCCAATGATGCTGAGGGCACCAAAGCGGTCGTTGGCGCTCTGGACGCCAAGGGCCACCCCGTCATGGCCCGAGGAGCAGAGCAGCTGCTCCAACTCGAAGAAGGGCCTCTGTGCGTCCGAGACGAGACCCGCGTCAAGCAGGTAGTCCACGAGTAGGCCGATCGCGTTGATGGCACCCTCGGGAAGCGAGGCATGGCCGCCCCTGCCTTTGGCCGTCAGGCGCACGAGGCCCTCCCCCTCAACCGAACGTCCCACCTGCCCGCACTCAGGCAGCTCGCCTAGCTCTGCCCTCACCACGGCACTCGCAAGGCCACAGATGGCGTTCGGAACTGTCCCGCCCTCCACGCTGACGATGCGGCTCCCCGCCACGCCGACGGTAGGGTCAGAGCTGAAGTGACCCTGCAGGATGCCCCTCTCGCCACAGATGAGGGGGAAGTCGGCGTCGGGTGTGAAGACGAAGCGGGGCTGGGGGTAGTGATCCAGGTAGTAGGAGACGTCCCCCATGCCCGTCTCCTCCCCCGATCCGATGATCGCGCGCAGGGTGAGGGGCAGCCTCCTACCCGTGCGCTCGACCTCGCGAGCAAAGAAGTGGGCGGCATAGAGTGAGAGCACGAGAGGACCCTTGTCATCGAGGACGCCACGCCCCACCAGATAGGCGTCCTTACGGGTCACGTCAAAGGGCTCGACGGTCCAGCCAAGCCCCTCGGGCACGACATCGCAGTGGGCTATCGTGGCGAGATAGTCCTCAGAGCTGCCGGCGACATCCGCATAGCCGAGGTACCCCTCGCAGTCGTGTGCGTCAAGACCCAGGCGGGAGGCGATGGAAAGGGCGCGCCTCAGCGCCTCATGACTCGCAGGTCCCCAGGGATCTTTCTGTGTCGCGTGCGAGAGGTCCTCCACGGAACGGATCCGCACGAGCGAGCGGATGTCAGCGACAACATCCTCCCAGACCTCGCCTACGTAGTCCTCCACACGCTCCTTGAGCTTTTCGTCAGGCATAGCCGCTCCAATTCTTGCATCGTCTTATCGCGCCTGGGTACTGTCATCACGCAGAAACCTCGTCCCTCGGCTGACCCTGTGCCTCATCACCCCACGCTCAGCTCGCAGGATCGGCACGCGGACGCTGCAGATAGGGAGGGGAGGCCGCAGCTGCGACCTCCCCTCAGAGCACCGCGTGTTAGAGATGGGCCGAGTTACATCTTCCTCACGTTAGAGGCCTGGAGCTTGCCGTTCTGCCCCTGCGTGATGTCGAACTCGACAGCCTGGCCCTCGTCCAGCGTCTTGAAGCCGTCCATCTGGATCTCGCTGTAGTGAACGAAGAGGTCATCGCCATCATCGCGAGAGATGAAGCCGTAGCCCTTGTCGGGGTTGAACCATTTGACCGTACCCTGTGCCATGTCGTGCCTTTCTTTCTTGCCCCTCGGGGCTTAAACGCTGCGCCTGAGCGCGATACAATGTGGCGATTACACCACGCCTGCTATTCTAGCCCAACAGCAGTGCACCCGTGCCCACAATCTCAATGAGCAGCACTCAGACTTGTCCTGGCCCACCTGAGGGTTACCTTGCCTATCCCAGCTGATCAGCCACGCTTGCCTTTCTGTCTGAGCTCATCCTCAAGCGCGCGAAACTCGGAGGGAACACTTCCCGGCTCGATATCAAAGGACTGCTCCATCGCCTCTGCCTGCTTGAGCCTGAGCTCAGAGAGCGCATCCTCGCCCATGGCGGCATAGGCATCCGAGAGCCCACGCAGCGAGTAGGCGACATAGCCCGCAACCGAGTCGCCCACGCCCGAGAGCACCATCATGGTAACGAGCGAGTCTGGAGAAAGCTGTATGGCAAGCTGCGGATCGAGGTCGAGAAGCCCCGCGACAGCTTCCTCGACCTCGGCTGCGGCCTGTCTGTCGCCCTTCAGGAGAGCCATCCGCAACGACCGGGTGATGGCCTCCACGAACTGAGCGATCATCTCGAGCAGATAGTCATGCTGCAGCATTCGTCCCCCAAACGTCACGCGCCCGATACAGGCCCGCGCTCCCACCGTGCCCAACCGCCCCGAGATCCGACCCCAGACCTCGGCCAGCCCCAAGACCCTGTGCCACGACCTGCCATACGGTCCCAGCCAATCCCATACTACCCCATCGTCTTGCCCGCAGGAGGGGTGATCCCCAGGTGCTCGAAGGCAAGCTCTGTCGCCTGCCTCCCCTGCGGGGTGCGCACGATGAGCCCTCGCTGGAGCAGATAGGGCTCATAGACGTCCTCGATGGTGGACGGGTCCTCCCCTACGGAGGAGGAGATGGTTGTCAGGCCCACAGGACGACCCCGGAAGGTCTGGGTGAGGGTCCCTAGGATCTTGGTGTCCATCCAGTCAAGGCCCAGCTCGTCGATTTCGAAGAACGAGAGCGCCTGGGCGGCGACGTCCCAGTCTATCGTACCGTCTGCCTTGACCTGAGCATAGTCACGAACACGCTTGAGCAGGCGATTCGCAAGCCGAGGAGTCCCACGTGACCTGCTGGCTATCTCCGCCGCACCCCGATCGTCAATGACCACACCAAGCAGTCTGGCAGAGCGCAGGACAATGCGGGTGAGCTCGTCTGTCGTATAGTAATCGAGGCGGTACGAGATGCCAAAGCGGTCACGCAACGGCCCCGTGAGAAGTCCGGTGCGCGTGGTTGCGCCAACGAGCGTGAAGCGGGGCAGATCGAGCCTGATAGACCGGGCCGCCGGCCCCTTCCCGATGACGATGTCGAGGGCGAAGTCCTCCATCGCCGGATAGAGCACCTCCTCGACCTGATGGTTGAGGCGATGGATCTCGTCAACAAAGAGGACGTCGCCCTCCTCGAGGTTCGTGAGTATGGCGGCGAGGTCTCCCGTGCGGGCGATCGCGGGACCGGAGCTGGTCTTGAGGCGGGCACCCATCTCGTTGGCGACCACGCCTGCAAGGGTCGTCTTCCCGAGGCCGGGAGGTCCTGAGAAGAGCACGTGATCGAGGACCTCCCCCCTGTCCTTGGCAGCCACGATGAGCACGCGGAGGTTGTCACGGACGCGCTCCTGGCCGCAGTACTCCCCCAAGGTCCGGGGCCTCAGGCTGCGCTCGACGTCGATGTCGTCTGCAGTAAGCTCGCCGGTCACGCTGCGGCCCCTCGCCTCGAGGCACGCGTCATCGGCAAAGAGGTCCTTGTCGGGAGCCTCCCACATCACGAACCACCCCCTAAGCGCCTGAGCGCATAGGAGAGGGTCTTCTCGAGCGTATCTGCATCAGCACGCGTACGGCCCTCGAGGGCACGTTCGATCTCTTGGGACGTGAAGCCCATGGAGAGGAGTGCCGAGCTTGCCTCCCGCACGATGGACTCGTCCGTCTCGGACGGACCTAGCGCGGCTGGCGACGGCTCGTCCGAACCCACAAGGTTCCTCAGCTCGCCATCCTGGGCAAACACATCCTGAAGCTCGACGAGTAGGCGCTGCACCTTCTTCCTGCCGACACCCGGGACCTGGGACAGACGGCTCGCGTCCTTGAGCCTGACAATCGTCGCGAGGGTAGCGGGCGTGAAGACAGAGAGGATCGCGAGCGCAAGCTTGGGACCCACGCCCGAGACCGCGACCAGCCTATCGAAGACCGCACGCTCGTCGCGGGAGGAAAAGCCATAGAGCTCCATCGCGCTCTCCCTCACAAGCAGGCGCGTGTAGAGCGTGACGTCAGAACTGCCCTGCTCCGGAAGCTGCGCCGCAGTCGTGGCGGAGACGCCCAGAAGAAAGCCCACGCCTCCCACGTCCAAGACGACCTGATCGGAAAACCGTTCGACCACAGAACCCGTAAGCTGAGCGATCATCGGCTGTTCCTCCTGCTCTGGCGCGCATGGGTAAGTGCCCGGCGGTCCCGCTTGCCCTGGGGGAGGTGGGCGGCGCTCGCCGCCGCAGTCGCCTCGCGCGCAAGAGCGCGATCGTAGCTCCTCTGGGCCCACTCCTGCTCTTGTATCTGGACCGAGGCGGCGTCCTGGGTGATGCGCCTCGTCCGAGAAAGGTTGGCGTGGCAGATGGCAACGGCAAGCGCATCGGCGCAGTGGTCGGGCCTGGGGTCGCGCTCGAGGGCAAGGATGCTGCGCACCATATAGATGACCTGCCGCTTATCCGCCCCGCCCGTGCCCACGACAGCCTGCTTCACCTGCATTGGCGTATACTCCCCCAGCTCCATGCCAGCCTCGGCACAGGCGACGATCGCAGCCCCCCTCGCCTGGGCCGTCGCGATGGCAGAGCGTGAGTTCTCCCCAAAGAACACCTTCTCTATGGCAAGCTGCGCAGGACTGTAGTCTTGCACTATCTTGGAGACCTCCTCAAAGATACGACCCAGGCGCCGATCGAGCGAATCTCTTGATCCGCTACTCACGCACCCATAGGCGCGTGTTCGGCACACAGATCCTCGCGTCTCGATTACACCCCAGCCGGTGTTTGCCAAGCCAGGGTCAATGCCAAGGATGATCATAGACGCTCCTCGCGACTCACACGGACCCATGGTTAAAGAACTTACGTTCTATTATAGCACAAGCTGTGGTCAATTCTCCGAAAAAGGAGATCCCCAGATGAGCATGTTGCCAAAGGGCTTGTCCGGCTTACCTCCCGAGCGGAGGGACTTGAGCCAGTCCTGAAGGCTCTCGCTGTCCTTGATGTCCATGCCACCTCCTTGCGTGAAGTCGTTGAGAAAGGAGAGCGCATCTTTCAGCTGGCGCACCGCCTCATCTGCCTGCGCATGCGCCTCCGCCTTCGGCTCAAGGGCGGCAGGCCGAAGGTTGTCGGGGATCGAGAGGACCTTCTCCGCAAGCTGCAGAAGGGTACGCTGCAGCTCCTGCTCCTCTCTGGAGCCATCCGCGCGCCACACAAGCCCCAGCGGTTGGGTTGCGTTTGTGAGCGGGGCAGAGCTCGTGACGATCACGGTGGGGACGCCGACGCGGGTCGCCTCCGTGTCATTGAGCCTCAGCAAGACCTCCCTCACGAGGTTCGGATCGCGCCCCGTAACCTCGACGACGTCCTTGACACCGTGGCGCCCCTCCACATGCTCGAGAAGGATTGAGTCTACTGCATACACGCACTCCTCCACCGAATCGGAGGGCAGTGTGATGCCTGGCACAGTGGGAAGGTCGAGCCTAGAAAGCGCGACGGACCCCATAATGGGCGAGATGGTGTTACGCAGGCGGGCGAGGTCGACGATGTCGGAGCGATAGACGTCCCCCAAGGGCATGGCAGCGGCAGAGCTGGGAACGTCAGCCCAAAGGCCGAGGGCAAGATCGGTCTTGTCCCTTGGCGAGAGCACGCAAGCACCCAACTCATCGGCCCAGACGGCAAGCTGGGCGGCGGCCCTCGCGCGGCCCAGCAGCACAGAGCCGCCCGCCGCGTCCCAGAGCGTGGCATGTGCCTCTCGCAGATCGAGACGAAGCCTACCCGCAAGCTCCCGTGCGCGAGCGGTCCCCTCGGCATCGTCAGTCGCGATCAGGGCGTGCACCTTGGTCGGCCCCAAGGCATCGGATGCAAGCATGGCCAAAAGCTCCGAGCTCAGGGTGCCGTCAAGGGGTAGGACCGCATGCTCGGCGCACCTGTGCTTCTCTACGATATCGCGAACCCCCAGCGTAAGGGCCTGCCAAAGCTGGAACGTCTGATCGTAAACCTCGGGCGAGAGGACCGCGTCCTTCGCAACCGAAACGTCCGCCCCCACCTCGCAGCTCACAAAGCCCTCCTCGAAGTCGGGGGCGGCCGCCACAAGTTCGCCTGCCGGCGAGAGCACGAAGCTCGACCCACAATACACGGATTCCCCATAGAGTCCCAGGGCACCCACACCCACAAGCCATGCGTCGCTCGCCTTGGCATCCTCAGAGAATCGTCCCTCCGTGAGGCCAGCGCCAAGCGCCGTCGAGGGATCATCGACATGAAATCCCTGGTCATCGAGGTAGACGATGACGGTTGCACCCGATTGTCCGCTCCGAAGACGATCAAGGTCGTCAAAGGTGAGGGCTACGGCAAGCTGCTCCCCCCCGAGGCTGAGGATGGGAACTCCCTGCTCGGGCAGCGATCCCTGCGGGGAAGCCGCCTCCATCGCCGCCCCAAAGAAGCTTCCTGCCAGATTGATCAGCATGACCTTGCCATCCTTGAGCAGGATCGCCTCCATGGCAACCACATCATCGTAGCTCACAAGGATTGCCATGAGGCAAGGACAGGCGATGCCTTCTGCAAGCGACCCGAGGCATGCGAGCAGGTCGTGCAGGAAGGGCAGCTGGTCTGCCTGGCGCACGCCCTCGATTCCCGTGAGGGCCAGGGACGGGAAGATAAGGAGGTCCACGTCGCGCTCGGCCGCTACCTTAGAGTAGGCCAGCATACGCTCGCAGGTCTTATCGAAGTCACCCGGTCGGCTGTCTATCTGTGCAATGCCAATTCTCATTGACCATTCCCCCCAGCATGATGACGGATGTGAGAATTCGTCCACAAGCATACGTCACTGTGCGCCCCATGGCACGACGAAAGAAGCCACCGACCCACGCATGACACCTGGCGGCTGGCCGGGCGCACGTGCCCTTCGCCCTAGGCGAGCCGGACGTGACCTTCCCCCTCCACGAGATCCTTAACCTCGGCGAGTAGCACGTTGTTGCGGGCGTCCACCCTCGTGGGAAGCGCCAGGCGCACCAAGTCCCCGGTCGCGCTCTCGACGAGGAGCGCGACCTTGTCCAGGCCGTCGTAGCGGACAAGGATGGACTGCAACGTCTCGAGGCATCCCTGGGAGAGCAGCCGCTGCGGACTCACGAAGACCTCTACCACCTTGGGCCTGTTGGTCCTCTCGGAGAGCTCCATCGCCTCGACCGAGCTGGCGATCACCTGATCCCCACGATCGCCACGCTCGAGCTTGCCCGTGACCCTGATGAAGACGTCCCCGACACGCTCGCCCGTCTGACTGTCCACCTCGCCCTCAAGCACTGCCGCGCACTCCTTGTAGGTCTTGGGAAAGACGACGACGGATATCTCGCCCTCCATGTCCTCGAGGGTGACGACGGCCATCTGGTCGCCCTTCTTGGTGACCTTCTTGGCGACGCCGCCTGTAGGCACCATGCCGGCAAGCCTGATGGACTGCCCCTCGGGCACCTTGAAGCGCGTGATCGTCGCGCCGCTCTCGGGGTCGACGCTCTCGTCTGACTCGGAGAGCTCTAGGACCGTGTAGTCACGGGCCTTCGAGAGCGCGTACTCGAAGGGAGCCAGCGGGTGGTCCGAGACGTAGAGTCCCAGGACCTCGTGTTCCTGCGCAAGCTTCGTGTGGCGGTCCCACTCGGCCGCGGGATCGGGGTCTGGCACCTGATCGTCAAAGCCCGAGCCCTCCACCGCGCCAAAGAGGTCGAAAAGCGAGCTCTGGCCAGCCGCACGGTCCTTCTGGCGCTTCGTCGCCGCATCGACGATGTTGGCGGGGTCGCTCTTGTCGGTGAACGTCATGAGCTGCCTTCTTGGGTAGCCCGTCGAATCGAAGGCGCCCGCCTTGATGAGGGCCTCGACGACGCGACGGTTGGCCTGCCCTGCGTCCACGCGGTCCACGAAGTCATGGAGATCCCTGAAGGGACCTCTCGCCTCGCGCTCGGACATGATGGCCTCGGCCACGCCCTCGCCCACGCCGCGGATGCCCGCGAAGCCAAAGCGGACGCCCTCCGAGGTCGCCGTGAAGTCCCTGCCCGACTCGTTGATGTCGGGCGGCAGGACGTCGATACCCTCGCGGCGGCAGGACGTGACGTAGTGGACGATCTTGTCGGTCTTCCCCATGTAGGACGTGAGCACCGACGCCATGTACTCGAGGGGGAAGTGGGCCTTGAGCCAAGCCGTCTGCATGACGAGTATGGCGTAGCCGGCCGAGTGCGACTTGTTGAAGGCGTAGGAGGCAAACTCCAAGACGTCGTCCCAGATCCGCTGGGCGACCTCCCGGGTGTAGCCGTTGTCGACGGCACCGTTCATCCAGTGGTCGTAGGTCGTCTCGTCCTTGCCGTTGTCCCAGTGAAAGACGGTCGAGGTGAGGAGCTTGACCTTCTTCTTCGCCACGGGCTTCCTGATGCGCGAGTCGGACTCACCAGCCGAGAAGCCGCTCATCTTGACCGAGATCTGCATGACCTGCTCCTGGTAGACGATGGTGCCATAGGTCTCGTCCAGGATCTCGGAGAGGCGGTCGTCGTAGAAGACGACGTCCTCCCTGCCGTTCATGCGATTGATGTAGCTTGTGACCATGCCCGAGCCCAAGGGGCCAGGGCGGTAGAGGGCGATCAGGGCGACTATCTGCTTGTACTCCTTGGGCTGCATGTTCTTGATCGTAGCCGTCATGCCCGGCGACTCGACCTGAAAGACACCGGCGGTGCGGCCCGAGCCCAGAAGCTCGTAGATCTTGGGATCGGTGAAGTCAACCTTGTCGACGTCGAGGTCCAGGCTGGTGGCGCCTGGCTTGATGCAGGCCCTGACGCTGTCGGGCAGGGCGTCGAGGTCTGTGAGGTCGGGATGGGACGCCTGGATGTTCTCGAGCGCCTTGCTGATGACCGTGAGGGTGCGCAGGCCCAAGAAGTCCATCTTGAGCAGGCCCATGTCCGCAACCGAGTGGCCCTCGTACTGGGTGATCGTGACGTTGCCCTTGGTGTCGAGCTTCGTGGGCACGTGGTCGGTGACGGGAGTGGGAGTGATGAGCGTCGCGCAGGCATGGACGCCCTCGCCGCGGGTCATGCCCTCTATCGAGAGGGCAGCGTCAATGATGCCATGGGCGACCTCGTCGTCCTTGTAGGCCTGCTCGAAGTCGGGAGAATACTGGTCGGGCTTCCGCTCGCTCTTGTGCAGGGCGTTCGCAAGCTCGAGGCCTGGGTCCCCGGAGAGCATCTTGGAGAGCCTCTGACCCACGTAGACGGGCTGGCCGAGCACGCGCGCCGCGTCATTGATGGCCTGCTTGGCCTTGATCGTGGAGTAGGTGATGACCTTGCAGACGTGATCCTCGCCGTAGAGCTCGCGGACGTGGGCAAGGACGTCCTGGAGGTGCTCGTCGTCGAAGTCCATGTCTATGTCGGGCATCTCCGAGCGCTGGGGCGAGAGGAAGCGCTCGAACATGAGGCCATTCTCAAGCGGGTCAAAGCTCGTGATGTTCATGGCGTAGGCGACGATGGCACCTGCCGCCGAGCCACGCCCCGGCCCCACGCCAATGCCCCTGTCCTTGGCCCACTGGACGTAGTCCTGGACGATGAGGAAGTAGTTGGCAAAGCCCTTGTCGCAGATGATCCGGTACTCGTACTCAAAGCGTTCCTGGACGTTGATGCCACCGATGACGACGTCTCTCCAGTCGGCGCCGTAGCGCTTGGCAAGGCCGCGCTCGCACTCGACGCGAAAGCGCTCCTCGGCGGTCTCGCCGGGCTTGAGCCCTGGGAACTCGGGCAGGTACATGCTCGACCAGTCCAGCTCGAAGTCACACTTGGACGCGATCTCGAGGGTGTTGTCGCAGGCTTCGGGTACCCAGGAGAAGAGCTCGCGCATCTCCTGCTCACTCTTCATGTAGAACTCGGAACCCACCATATGCTGGCGAGTCTCGTCCGAGAGGGTCGTCGCCTTGCCGATGCACGACAGAACATCCTGGGTGGGGGCGTCCTCGCGGACGAGGTAGTGGAAGTCATTGGTGGCAACGACCTTGATGTTCAGCTCGCGGGCCATCCCGACGAGGTGTTCGGCGAGCTTGCGATCGTTCCAGCCACCCCGGTACTCCTGGGCATGGTCTTGGATCTCGATGTAGAAGTCCTCGCCAAAGATTGACCGGAAGCTGCTCGCCCACTCGCGCGCGCCGTCGAAGTCGCCGTCGAGCACGCACTGCGAGATAATGCCCTGGACGCAGGCGCTCTGGCAGATGAGGCCCTCATGGTACTCCCTGAGCATGTCGAGCGTCACGCGAGGCTTGTAGTAATACATCTCGTGACCGGCGGCCTTGGACATGCATCTGAGGAGGTTCGCGTAGCCGCGCCCGCTCTTGGCAAGCAGGATCAGGTGGAAGCGGCGCTGCTTGGTGCCCCGCTCGATACACTCATCCTTGATGAAGTAGCACTCGCAGCCAAAGATGGGCTTCACCTTGAGGGGTGGCCGGTTCTCCCTGACGGCAGCGAGATCGTGCGTCGCCTCCCAGACCCTGCGATCGCTCTCCCACTGAGCGTGGGCGCGATCGCAGGCCTCTGCGTCCTTCGCGTCCGGCGCGGGCTCCTCAAGCTCCCAGCCCTTCTCGAAGCACTCCAGGTCATGCTCCCACTGCTTCATGGCGCAGGCGGCCTCGTTGTACTTGCGGCACTCTAGGTCGAGGTTGGGAACGCCAAAGAGGTAGCCGTGATCCGTGAGGGCGACGGCGGGCATCTTGAGCTCGACGGCGCGCCTCACGATATCAGGGATGCGCGCCGCTCCATCGAGGATGGAGAAGTCGGAGTGGTTGTGAAGGTGAACGAATGCCATGTGCTTCCCTACTCACACTGCCGCAGCCACAAGAATCTGGCGAACGGCTCTGTACGTCAGGCCCTAGGATAGCCCATCGAGGCGTCCCGATGCGTCCCTCATTTGCGGCGCTGAGCTGCATGTCTACCAAACACGCAGGTACATGGGCCAAGAAAGGCGAGGGTCTTTCACATCTCCCTTCTGGTGGCGTCCTCTTCTGGCGGATGTCACAGGCACCAGGCAGGCGCACGAGGCGTGTGTTTGCCGTGACCGTCGGGGGCGGGGTTACATCCTCCCCTCTCGACATCCACGACAATCCCAGCCATTCCCATGTGAAATCGACCAAGGGAGACACCGTCACGTGCGGTACATTGTCGGTAGTGAACCCGCCATGCCTATCTCTCGGCATCGGTCGAGATGATGCAAACTTTGGCGGGTGTTCCAGGTCGCGCCATGCGGATTCCACGGAGCCTCTGCAAAGGGGCGACTCAATTGCCCCGCCGCAGCGTGGATCATCGGGAGCCTGAGAGCGCGCGTTGAAGGTGAGACCTCTATATGCAGATCGACATGTAGAGCGGGAGGAACACCCGATCGCCTTCGACCTTCAGAATCTTGGCGTGGAGGACGTACTCGGTGCCGACGCGCCGTGCGAACTTCGCCTTGAACTTGTTGAGGGAGACGGGCGAGTAGCGCTTCCCCGACTTGACCTCGATGGGGCTCACCCGCAGCCTCATAGCGGCGTCGGGATACGGGCGGATGGTCAGGAAGTCTATCTCCATGCGCTCCTCCTTGACCGTGGAGGATCTCGAGTAGAAGTGGAGCGGATGGCCGTTGGCGCGTAGCTGCTGCGCGACTGCGTTCTCCATGAGCATGCCCTCACTCACCTCGATCGAACCCGTGAGCACCTGTCTGTACACCTCGGGCATGACGCTGCCACTCGAGCCAAAGGCCATGCTGGCGAGAAGGCCCGTGTCTGCCATGTAGCACTTGACGGAGGCCTCGTCCTCGCTGAGGGCCAGGCCGACGGAGGGGTCTGTGCTCAAGGTGCACAGGTTGACCGTCGCGGCCTCCTTCAGCAACGCGAAGGCCGTCGCGAAGTCCCTGGCACGCGAGTCCCCCTCGATCTGCGCGTACACGACCTTCTTCTCGTGCTTGGCTAGCTGGCCGGGGATGGCGTCGAAGACCGCCTTGATCCTCTTCGCGGCGATGCCACCGCGCTTCTCGATGTCGTTGCGGTACAGACCGAGGATGAGCCCCTTCGCGCGGTCAGCGGCCATCAGGTCGCGCCCGTCCGCATACGCCGCCACGGACTGGGGCATCCCTCCCACGAGCATGTACTCCCTCCAGAGCCTCTCGGCCTTGCGGTGGAGCGTCTCCGGCAGGTTCTGTTGGCTCTCGAAGGAGCGCCTGATCATGGCGGCGAGGGCGCCCTCTCCCAAGGCCCACAGGAACTCCTCGAAGTCCATCGGGCCCATCTTGCGCGACTCCTCCTCCGAGGGAATCAGGATGTTGCGGACATTCTCCTTTATCGAGACGAGGGAGCCTGTCTCGACGTAGTCGTAGCGGCCGTCTGCCACGAGGTGCTTTATGAACTCGCGTGCCTGGGGGAAGGCCTGCACCTCGTCGAAGATGACGAGGGACCTGCGCTCCCTGAGCTCGGCGCCAAACTCCGCAGACAGGTACAGGAAGAAGCTGCCCATGTCCGAGCGCGTATCGAGGAACGTCTGCCTGAAGTCGTCGGTCACCTTCGTGAAGTCGATCAGCAGGTACGTCTCGTACTCCGCCTTGGCGAACGCCTCGACGACCGTCGACTTCCCAACGCGGCGCGCGCCCTCGACGAGGAGCGCCGTCGACCCCTGGCTTGTCGACTTCCAGGCGAGCAGCTCGTCGTAGATCTTCCGCTTGAACATCAGTCCCCACTTTCAGCACAGAAGCCGATGCCGCCATTGTACTGCTTGTTTTCACGATATCGCTTTTAGTAAGTTCTTTCAGCTCCACGTTTTCGAGGTTATTACCCCTATCTGTATTGCACATATATTTGATTAGAAGCTTTTTATGCGCAGTTCCCGTCGGCGAGGGTGACCCGCTGTACCGGGAGCTTGAAGCCATTTGGCGCCATCGGTGCGGGTTGCTTCATGTGGTCGGGCTTCCGCTCGGCCCCATTCTCTTTGCGCCAAATCAAGCGATCGATATCACCCGTTAGTTGACCATGACACATAATGCACACCTTATAAGAGACTTCGTGAGTTCGTGTGGGTGGGTGGTTGCGCCACCGCCTTGGCGGCGTGGGCCTCAGGTCCGAGCGCCCTGGCATCACGGGGGCCATGGGGCCGTCGACGTCGTGGGACCAGTGGCCCCACCCGGTCACGCGTGCGGTTGTGGGGACGCAGGAGTGTACACAGATCGGCCAAAATGGCCCCTCGGAGCCGTTTTGGGGCATTCGTGTACACTGTTGGACCGTGGGCTTGGGTTGTGGGTGGCCTTGGGATCGCAATAGTGTACACAAATGGGAGGATCGGGCCTCTCCGCGCCGTTTCGGGGCGTTTGTGTACACTGTTGGGCTGTGGCGCCGTTGCGGGCAGGCGCGGGGACGCAGGAGTGTACACAGATCGACGGAAATGGCCTCTCCGCGCCGTTTCGGGGCGTTTGTGTACACTGTTGCGACACGAGTCGCGATACGAATTGCGACGCGAGCTGCGTCGGGTGGCGCGAGCGCCCCAACCGCCATGGCGTGCCGGCGGCGCCCCCTCTCGGTGGGCACCTCTCCCTTGGTCGGGAAGACAAACTCTGAGCGAGCGGCGCCGCTGCCAGGTTGGCATCTTGGCCGAGGCATTAACCCACACGAACCCTTGAAGAGCCTGATCGTTTCGTGCCTTTGCCTCGCCTTTGCCTCTTAGAGCGAGATCTCGGAGTAGGCCCTGTCGTAGTCTACCTTGGGGGCGACGTCCGTCTCTCCCTCGCGTATCGCTTTGATGCGAATCTCGCGGAGCCTCTCGACGTACTTCTGAGGGTAGTTGTACCTGAGGTTGAGGGCCCACATTTGTGCGACGAGGTCCATGCGGTCGATGAGGCACTGGTAGCACGTAAGCTCAAGCTGGTACTGGTTGTAGTAATCGGACCTGCGCTCTATGTTGATCCCCCTGGCTTGTTGTTGCGCTTTCTGGATGGTCGCCGTAAGCTGTGTGACGGTCTCCGAGTCGCCGCTGCGTGTGTCCCTGTCCGCGACGTAGTCCTCGTCATAGGCGGCCTCGCAGGCACTGACCTGCTCGTCTAGGGCAGCAAGCTCGTCATAGAGCTCTTTCACCGCCTGTCGGTCGCGCTCCCTGTCCTTGGCGGCCTTCTCTGCGGCCAGGGGAGACTGACCCGAGCCGTCGGATGCGTCGTCGTCACCCTCGTGGTATCCGCCCGGCACGACGCGCTCCGCCTGTGGGTCGGCGAAGTCCTTGCTGCGACAGCTCGAGATGCCTAGGGCCAGACCGGCGACAACGATTGCGAGGGTCAGAAACGCAAATATGAGGACGTGTCTGTGACCAGCCTTGCTCTCCTCCTTGTAGAGACGCGGGTGGTGGCGGCTGACTGGCAGAAGGGAGATGGCCGCAGGGTCGCGGGGGATAGCGGGGAGTGGAGAGGTAGGATCGGGGTCGGAGTCAGTGGACGTACCTTCCTCTTCGCACTCATGCGCCGGAATCTCTGCCTGCGCATCCTTTGCGGGCCTTAGTGGCTCCTCGTTGTCTTCTGCTGGGTCTGTGTCCTCTTCTGGCGCAGCGTGCCGTGCTCCCTCAACATGCGTGTCCTTCGCAGGGTCCGTCGCCTCTGCGTCCCCCTCCGCCGGATCTGTCGGTCCCTCGCTGACTTTTGCGGTGTCTGCGTCCTTCGCCGCGTTCTCATCCTTGTCCTCTGGCGCGGCATGCCGTGCTCCCGCGCTCTCCTGTGCGGGGTCCGCCGGTTCTGCGTCTCCCTCCTCGGATTCTGCTATCTCCTCGTCGTCCTTCGCTACGCCCTCCTCTGGCGCGGCATGGCGTGCTTCCTCGTCTTCGGACACCGCAGACGCTGGATCTTCGCCTGCCGTGTTAGCGTCACGCTCAAAGGGGCTGTCATCTCCTTTTGTCTGGGGGACAGTGGCAAGACGGTCATCCTGTGCGTGCGCGACCTGCTCCTCGCTTTCTTTCCCGAGTGCGTCGGGGGCGTCGAGGACGTCTGCCCATTCCCTGATGTCGCAGCCGCAGCGCATGCAGAAGTGCTGTCCCTCTTTGAGGTGCGCTCCACAATTCGGACAAAAGAGTGCTGTCATATAAGCTCCAAGTCCCTGTGCCCTGTGTCGATCCCATAAATCCCCTATAATCTAGCATATCTGCTTTTTGCCCCGGACGATAGGCCCAATCGGGCGGGACGGCCACATTCGCGTGAATGTGAGCGGATCTTCCGAGTGCGGCAGGTAGGAGCATGCTCCCAGGCAGGTAAAAGAGCAGATGTAAAATACTTGACAGTGGGGGCCAACAGCGATAAGGTACTTGACAGCAGTAATTCCTAGTAATTCAATGGGTATTAGGGATGCGGTACGTACAGGCGCGGTCGCGCAGCCAAGAGAGAGGGAGTAGCAATGAGCGAGATCATCGATGTCTATGGTCGTGAGGTTCTGGATTCCCGCGGTAATCCTACTGTCGAGGTGGAGGTTGCTCTTGCCGATGGCTCCGTGGGCCGCGCCATCGTTCCATCGGGAGCGTCAACGGGCGAGTTCGAGGCCGTCGAGATGCGTGATGGCGATAAGGATCGTTACATGGGCAAGGGCGTCCTGAAGGCCGTATCCCATGCAAACGGTGAGTGCCGTGAGGCCATCGTTGGTCTTGAGGCTACCGAGCAGCGCGCCGTTGATACGGCGCTTCGGGCGGCAGACGGTACCGACAACAAGGCCAAGCTTGGTGCTAACGCCATCTTGGGATGCTCGCTGGCAACTGCGCGCGCAGCTGCCAGTTCGGTCGGCCAGCCCCTTTACGCCTATCTGGGCGGCGTGAACGCCCACACCCTGCCTACCCCCATGATGAACATCCTCAATGGTGGTGTGCATGCGGATAACAACGTGGACTTCCAGGAGTTCATGATCATGCCCGTCGGTGCGCCTGACTTCAAGACGGCACTCGCATGGAGCGCAAAGGTCTACCACACCCTCAAGAACGTACTCAAGGAGGCGCATCTCTCTACTGGTGTTGGTGATGAGGGCGGCTTTGCGCCTGACCTCAAGACTAACGCCGAACCTTTCGAGTACCTGATGCAAGCGGTCAAGAAGGCTGGCTTCAAGCCGGGTGATGACTTCAAGTTTGCGATGGATCCTGCTACCTCAGAGTTCTACAACAAAGAGACTCATATGTACGAGCTGAAGGGTGAGGGACGCAAGCTTTCGAGTGACGAGATGATCGACTACTGGGAGGAGCTCGTCGACAAGTATCCCATTATCTCGATCGAGGATGGTCTCGACGAGGAGGACTGGGATGGCTGGAAGAAGCTCACCGAGCGTTTGGGCAAGAAGGTCCAGCTCGTAGGCGATGACCTCTTCGTTACCAATACCTCGCGTCTCAAGAAGGGTATCGAGCTTGGTGCCGCTAACGCGATTCTCGTTAAGGTGAATCAGATTGGTACCCTGACCGAGACGCTCGAGGCCATGCAAACTGCACAGCGTGCGGGCTATACCTGCATCGTCTCCCATCGTTCAGGCGAGACAGAGGACACCACGATCGCCGACCTCGTCGTTGCCACGAATGCTGGCCAGATCAAGACGGGTGCGCCTGCTCGCTCCGACCGTGTGGCCAAGTACAACCAGCTTCTGCGCATTGAGGATGCACTTGAGGGTGCGGCAGATTTCGCTGGCAAGAGTGCCTTCTACAACCTGAGCTAGTTTTCGTTCTGCGCTAGCGTTTTGTTTGTTTTTTCCTACCTGATACCGGCGGACCCTCTCCCCGCTGCGTAATTCAGGTCTTCGCGCACCACCGACGTTCCCCCTTTCCTGCGTCGGTGGTGCCTTTTTGTCAGACGCTCACTTCAGAGGGAATGAGGAGGCTGCATGAGTGGGCAGAGTGCAATGGACGCGAGTTGTGGGAGCGATGGACTGAGCGCCTGCAACTCTGTGGAGGACGTGTTGAACAATGGCTTTGCCGTCACCTTCGTTCGCAGCTCCGCCACCGTCATTGCGGGAGCCAAGCCGGCGGCTGTCTTCTCCTTTTGCCCCAAGGGCGTGTTAGGGGCTGCGGGAGGATACATGGGGAGGGCCATGGGTCATCACGAGGGTCTTGTGCGTGCGAAGCTGCGCTCGGTTCTTTGCGCCTACGCGCGCGAGCTTCCCCGGCACGGCATTCGTCTTGAGGTTGTGGGGGCAAGGGCCGGACGTGTGCAGCTGCTCGTTTGGAGGGGAGAACTCGTCTCTCGCGTCCTTGCGGATCCCGAGCGCAGTGACTTTCTCCAGAGGCTGGGCCATGGCTTGGATGCAGGGGAGCTGATGCGCTCTTTGAGGCGGAGGCTTTGTGAGTACCATCTTGGGCTCAGGAGCGAGTTTCCTCATGAGATCGGCCTTGTCTTAGGCTATCCTTTGGAGGATGTCATCGGCTTCATGAGCGGCAAGGAGGAGACCTGCCGTGGGCTCTGGCGAGTCTACGGTGATCCGGCACGCGCGCGAAGGCGCTTTGAGTTCTTGCGTCGTATCGAGAGCCGCTGTCGCAACAACTTTGCGTCGGGAATTTCTCTTGGCTGCCTGCTCGCGGAGCCATTGTTGGCATGAGCCCAACGCGGCACTACCCTTCAGGCGTCCGCCTGAGGGTTCCATTTCACTTTTAGGAGGTCAGTATGAGTAAGGTTGCGGTCGTGTATTGGACCCAGACGGGCAATACCGAGGCAATGGCAAACGCCATCGCCGAGGCTGCCGGCGCCGACGCCATCGACGTCGCCGACTTCGATGCGGGTCAGGTTGCCGACTTCGACGCCTTCGCCTTCGGTTGCCCGGCGATGGGATCCGAGGAGCTCGATCCGGATTTCGAGGAGGTTTGGAACGATTGCGTCCCCAAGTTCGCCCAGAAGCCTGTTGCCCTCTTTGGTAGCTATGATTGGGGCAACGGCGAGTGGATGGATACATGGAAGTCAGAGGCCGAAGATGCCGGCGTCAACATCATTGATACGGTCATCGCCAACCTCGAGCCTGACGATGAGGCAATCGAGCAGCTTAAGGCCCTCGGGGCGAAGCTTGCGGGATAGGGTCTCGAAACGCGCTGGTGCCCGATGCGCCGACAGGCGCAGCCGCCACGGGGCAGCGTCCCTTCGCTGTGTCTGGGCCGTAGGCATCGCGTAAGCCGGGGACCCTCATCGGGCTATGGTCTACCAGTCGTATGATTTTTTCGGCACCCGATGCGTTTATGCGTATCGGGTGCCGTCCTCCTGAGCCCAAAAAAGTGGGTATAGTAAGCTTTGGATGACAAAGGGGGGAGCAAGCATGGTCGTAGACGTTATTGTCATCGTCGTGGTCGCCGCACTCTTCTTGCTGTGCGTCAGGTCCTTTTTTAAGGGTGGGGATGCGTGCTCAGACTGCGCGATGGAAGAGGACTGCTCCATGCGTGGCGAGGGTGACTGCGTGGTCGCCAAAACTATGATCGATGATGCGGAGCGTGCTGTCGCGGATAGTGAGGCGGCCAAGCAATGATGCGTCGTTCGCATGATGCGTTGGGTTCTTGAGATGGGAGTGGACGTTGGTTCTGTTATCGTCTGAAGGGCACGGGTAGGCGGACCAGAGCGGTCTGAGGGAGGGTCCATGAGCGATGACAGGAACATCGACTTCGTCTTGCGTACGGTCGAGAAGCGTGACGTGAGGTTCATACGCCTGTGCTTCACCGACGTGCTCGGCAACCTCAAGTCGTTCTCGATATCCTCCGAGAATCTTGAAGAGGCATTCGAGGAGGGAATCGGCTTCGACGGCTCCTCCATAGAGGGTTTTGTGGCCGCTGACGAGTCAGACATGCTCGCCTTTCCCGACGCGACGACCTTTCAGGTGCTGCCACGACGTCAGCAAAAGTACGGCGTCGCGCGCATGTTCTGTGAGGTGCGCACCCCTGATCGTAAGCCCTTCGAGGGTGATCCTCGCTCCGTCCTCCAGCGTGTGTTCGTAACGGTGGACGAGATGGGCTACGTCATGAACGTGGGACCCAAGCTCGACTACTTCTACCTGCACGAGACCGATGATGCCACCCCGATCCCAGCAGACCACGCCGGCTACTTCGACCTTACCTCGTCGGACTCCGCAACCGACCTCAGGCGTGAGACGACGCTTGCCCTCGAGCAGCTCTCCATTCCCGTCGCGTATTCCTACCACAGCAACGCACCCTCGCAAAACGCGATAGAGCTGCGCTATGCAGAGGCCGTGACCTGTGCCGACAACATCATGACGGCACGGCTGATCATCCGCCAGCAGGCTCATGCGCACGGCCTTATGGCCTCCTTCATGCCCAAGCCCTTTTCGGGAACATCGGGATCTGGCATGTATCTCTACCAGTCCCTCTTCGACCATGAGGGCACAAACCTCTTTTGGGGCCCAAAGAGCGAGCATGTCGCTCACCTCTCTGAGTTGGGCCGCAGCTACGTCGCGGGACTCCTCAAGTATGCCTCGGAGTTCCTGCTCGTCACGAACCCCACGGTTAACTCCTACAAGAGGCTCGTCGCCAATGGGGAGGTACCCATCTTCGCGACTTGGGGTCGCAAGAATCGTGCGGCCCTCGTACGTGTGCCCACACATAAGCCTGGCAAGCACCAGGCGACCCGTGTCGAGCTCAGGAGCCCTGACCCCGCCGCCAATCCGTATTTGGCGATCGCAGCCTCGCTCGCTGCGGGCGTGCGCGGCATCATGGAGGGCCTCAAACTTCCGGAGGAGTCCTTCTCGGGTCTTGAGGACCTGGGTGAGCGGGAGCTCGCGCGTCGAGGCATCCATCGTCTGCCGCGCACACTTGGCGAGGCGATAAAGAGCTTTGACAAGAGCGAGCTCATGCGTGAGACGCTTGGCGGACACATCTGCGACTATCTCGTGGAGCAGAAGTGGCGCGAGTGGGACGAGTATTGCTCGGTCGTGACCGACTGGGAGCGCAAGACCTACTACGCGGGCATCTAGCTCGTCGCGCGCCGACACCTTTGCTCGTGTCCGGAGGAAGACCCAGTGCGTGCGGGTAGGGTGTCTTGCGCCTATATATTCATTTTTTTGATAATTAACCTCCCGTTAATCGAAGCTTGCTAGAATGTCCACCTGCTTTGAGAGGAGGGCGTCCATGGCGTCATCCCTCACATGTCTCGGGGAGGTTGCATGAGGGTGAGAGCTTCGTCTGGACGTCTCCCTAAGAGGGTGGCGTGGGTCGCTGCCTTGGTCCTGGTCTTGGCCTGTGTCCTTACGGTGGCACTGGCAGGGTGTCATGGATCCTCTCCCTCTGCTGAGGGTGCAGGTTCGGGCGACGAGGCTGCCTACGCGCTCGTGAAGCCCGGCAAGCTGACTGTCGTCTCGGACTTAGCCAACCCACCCTTCGACTACTACGACTCGGCGAATGTCCCTGCCGGATTTGAGGTGGAGCTCATGCAGGCCGTGGCCCAGAAGATGGGCCTTGAGTGCGAGTACCTCCCGGCGCAGAAGTTCGACTCCATCATCCCCATGATCAAGCAGGGTGGCAGGGCCGACGTCGGTGCGTCTAACTTCACGATCACCGACGAGCGTCTCAAGGAGATTGACTTCACGGACGCCTATATAGACTCCAACCAGGGTATTGTCACCTCGTCCGACATCGCCGATACGGTCGCCTCCGACTATGGTTCTGTGCTTAACGTCCCGGGTGTCTCCGTTGCGGTTCAGTCAGGTACGACGGGGGAGTCGTGGGCGCAGGAAAACCTGCCCGCCGCGTCCATCAAGTCGCTTGACGATCCCGTGACGGCGCTCACAGGCGTGCAGAGCGGCCAGTTCACGGCTGCCATCGCGGATCTTCCCGTCATGCAGTACGAGGTCAAGAACTCCTTTTCTTCCCTCAAGGTTGCACTTCAGGTTCCTACAGGAGAGCAGTACGGCATCGTCGTATCGAAGAATAATCCCAACCTCACGGCTGCCGTCAACGAGGCGCTCGAGGCATGCACGTCAGACGGCACCATCGACGCGCTCGAGGCCAAGTGGTTCGGCAATGCCGACGCGTCGCAGATCACGGCGACCGCCGCTATGGCAGGGGCTGCCGTAGACTCATCCGGTACAGGCAGTGTCGCCGTCTCGAAGGCGACGGCACGTCCCAACGAGAGCGGTGGCTCTGGTGTCATCGGCGGAGAGGGCACGAGGCTTACCTGGGAGGGTACGGTCCACGTTGACTCGGGTGTCTCGTCCGTGACCCTGACGCTGCCGGACAAGGCAAGCTTCGACGGCTCCTCGACGCGCATCACGGTGCTCGAGGGGCTCAAGCGTCAAGGCGTCGACGGCAGTGCCTCGGCGAACGGCAACACCCTTACGGTGAGCTTTGCCAGGCCGATAGCCAACGGCTCGCTGTTGCGCCTCGAGGTCACGAACATGAGCTTTCCCGACGCCGGTGGCAGCTATGTCGTCACGGGCTCCTATACGACCGGCGAGGGCCAGACGGCGTCCCTCATGGACTCAAGTCCCATTGCCGTCATCGCAAACACTCCCTTGCAGCGGGTCGTGAACTGGCTCGACGGCCAAGCCTGGGTTGGTGCCTGGAACTCCGTCCCCTTCCTCAACATGTTCTTCAAGCCCCAGCTCTTGGTGACATCGTTCGCATCCCTCTTTCCGGGCTGGTTGCTCTGCCTGTTCATCGTCGTCCTTGCCTATCCTCTTGCCATCGTCTTGGGTCTCGCGTTCTCACTCATGAAGATCTCGCAGCACCGCCTTTTGCGCGCCATTGCGAGCGTATACATCAATGTCTTGCGTGGGACCCCCCTCTTCCTGCAGATCTACATCGCCTTCTTTGGCCTTCCGATGCTTGGTGTCAACATCGACAACACGATGCTCGCCATCGCCGTCGTCGCCATCAACTCCTCGTCCTACCAGGCCGAGATCTATCGGGCCGGCATCCAGTCCATACCGCAGGGACAGTACGAGGCGGCCTCGTCTTTGGGTATGACACGTCTGATGACGATGATCTGGATCATCCTGCCTCAGACCGTTCGCCGCGTCATCCCTACCGTCACGAGTGACTTCATCACCTCCTACAAGGATACGTCACTGTTTTCCTCCGTGGGTGTCATGGAGCTCATGATGTACTCCAAGAACCTCACGACCACGACGGGCAACATTACCCCCTACATCGCCGCAGCTGTCTTCTACCTCATCGTCACGCTGCCCCTCATCAAGGTGGTCAACATCGTGGAGCGACGCCTCTCCAATGCCGAACAAGGTCTGGGCGCACGGCCTAAGGTGGATGGCGCACCCCTGCCAGAGGAGACCCCGACAAAGGGCGACGAGTCCCTTACAACGCACGGAGGTGTCGGTGATGCAGATGCAGACTAGGAAAGGGATCGGTATCCACCGCCCGTCGTCACAAGAGGTGCCTGCGGCGCTTCCCGCAGACGAGGCGGCGAGAATCGCCTTCGAGCACGACCAGAGTCTCTCCCGGCACCGCTTCGTTGAGGGGGAGCACCCCGTCGTGCGCATCGAGCACCTGGGCAAGACCTTTACGGATGTGCCCGTCCTGCGTGACGTGAACCTCAACGTCTGGAACGGGGAGATCGTCGTCGTGCTGGGACCCTCCGGCTCAGGCAAGTCAACGATGCTGCGCTGCATCAACCTCCTCGAGCAGCCCACACAGGGCCATATCCTGGTGGGCGACCAAGAGCTCACCGGTGCGAGCAAGGCGAACCTCTCGCTGCTCCGGCGCGACGTCGGTATGGTCTTTCAGTCCTTCAACCTCTTTCCGCATCTCTCGGCCAAGGAGAACGTCGTCATTGGCCAGATGAAGGTCCTGCGCAAGTCGCGTGAGGAGGCCGAGCGAGAGGCCATGAGGCAGCTTGAGGCCGTCGGCTTGGCGGATCGCGCCGACTACAGGCCTCCCCAGCTCTCCGGTGGCCAGCAACAGCGCGTCGCCATCGCGCGTGCCGTTGCCATGCACCCCAAGGTGCTCCTCTTCGACGAGCCCACCTCCGCGCTTGATCCCGAGCTCGTGCGGGGTGTTCTGGCGGTCATGCGCGAGCTTGCGCTCAACGGCGACATGACGATGATCGTCGTCACCCACGAGATGGGATTTGCCCGAGACGTGGCCGATCGTGTGGTCTTTATGGAGGGTGGCGTCATCGTCGAGCAGGGCCTTCCCGAGGACGTCTTCGATCACCCCAAGGAGGCGCGTACCAAGGAATTCCTAGGCAGCATCAAGTAAATGGTACGCTTTCAGGGGTGCCTTCCGCAAACTGTGCTAGTCTACAAAGATGTTTCTTTACGGGTCGACCCGTCGGGGGGCGGGAGGCGTCTGGGGGCTAGGATGCACCATAAGAACATCTTGCTGCTGGCCAAGACCACGCGCTACGTTGAGCGTATGCGCGAGCTTAGGCAACCGCTCGATGTGTCGATTCTGCATATGGCTCCAGATGACTTCGAGGAGGCAATCAACTCTGGGCGTAAGTTTGATCTCATCATCCTCGACACTGATGGGCTTGGCCAGGAGATGCTCAACTCCTTGGATGACTTCATCGCTGACAGTGGCTATATCCCCACCCTCGTGGTCCAGGATGAGAGCATGCTGCCGAGTCTCCGTCTGCCTGTGCAGGGAAGGAGTGACTTCATCCTCGACAGTGCGGGCCAAGCCGAGCTCGCGGTGAGGTGCTCCATGCTCCTGAGGCCAGGAGACCAGAGCGCCTCCTCAGACATCATCGCGGTCGACAACATGAAGATCAATCTGGCGACCTACCAGGTCTATATCGACGACGAGCCGGTTGACCTCACGCTCATGGAGTATTCGTTGCTGTCGTTTTTGGCGACGCATCCCTCTCGGGCGTACTCGCGTGAGACGCTGCTGCACCGGGTCTGGGGTTTCGAGTACTGCGGTGGTACGCGCACCGTTGATGTCCACATCAGGCGCGTACGCTCCAAGATCGGGCCGCTCATCGCAGCTCACATTGTGACGGTACGCGGCGTGGGCTACCTCTTCAGGATCTAGACACACCGATCACATCAGGCTGGTCGGGCGCAGAGTCATCCTGGTCAACCAACGTGTACCGGCCTGCCGTCTCGTGCCCTGCGATTCGAGTCTCCTGCCTGTAGCTTTCAGTAGACTAAGAGTGTGGTGTCTCTCAGGTGGGTGTCAGATGGTTCTTCGACGGATATGGCGTCGGCTGGAAAGGCGGGGGGTAAGGTGACAAAATACGTATTTGCCCGGGCGCAACTGCGCCCCTGAGCGAGAGGTGAGTGCTTATGGGTGAGAATGACCTTATTGGTCGTAATGACCGTACGCAACAGAGTTCACAAAGCGGCGGTGCCGGGTCCTTTGACCAGGCGCCGTTGCAGGAAAATCCCACGCAGCCCCAGCCGACGACCGCGCGTCTTGGCGAAGCGTCTGGATCGTACGACGCGCAGGGACAGGCGCAGAACACCGCGCAGGGTTACTACGGCTATGGCGCACAGGCGCAGTCAGGCCAAGGGCCTGGTGCGCAGGGAGCACCCACAGGTCCACAGCAGCCTTCCTCCTCTTCGAGTGTTGGCACAGGTCGCTCCGGGGCGGCAGGGCAGCGCCATGGCGGCCTCAGGACGGCCATCATCGGTATCATCGCGGGGCTTGTCGGTGCCGCCGTCCTCGTGTTTGCGCTCAGGGCGTCCGGCATGATCGGGGGGACCCAGGTCGTCAGGACGACGGAGAGCGCTGCCGGACCGACCGTCAACATCACGGCGAGCAGCGAGGATGCCACGATCGCCCAGGCAGTTGCCGCCAAGGACCTTGCCTCGGTCGTGTCGATCACAGTGACGACCCAAAAGGGACAGGGACTCGGCTCTGGTGTCGTTCTTGACCGCGATGGTAACATCATCACGAACTACCATGTGATAGAGGGTGCACAGGCCATCTCGGTGAGCATCGATGGTACCAGCTATGATGCGACGGTTGTGGGGTCCGACTCCTCGAGCGATATCGCGGTCCTCCACGTGGATCTGAAGGGCAAGCAGGTGACTCCGATGGAGATCGGTGACTCCGACTCCCTTGTCGTGGGTGATTGGGTCATGACCATCGGCAGTCCCTTTGGACTCGACCAGTCGGTGTCTGCCGGCATCGTGAGCTCGCTTGCGCGCAACCAGCTCATGAAGTCCACCGCCGGTGAGACTATCTATGCCAACCTCATCCAGGTCGACGCGGCCATCAATCCCGGCAACTCGGGTGGCGCGCTCGTGAACAAGGAGGGCAAGCTGGTGGGTATCTGCACGCTCTTCTCGTCTGACACCGAGTCCTTCGCAGGCATCGGTTTTGCCATTCCGGGCAACTATGCGGTGAACATCGCCAAGAAGATCATCGCGAAAGAGCCTGTCACCCACGCCTACATCGGTCTTACCATGCAGACGGTCAACGCCCAGAACGCTGCGACGAACAAGCTTCCGGTGAGCCAGGGCGCCTATGTCGTCTCCGTCACTGAGGGCAGCCCGGCGGCTGCGGCTGGCATAGAGAAGGGTGACATCATCACGGGGTTCGATAGCACCGCGATCACCTCTGCCGACGGTATGATCCTGGCGGTTCGCTCGCACAACATCGGTGACACAGTCACGGTCAAGTTCATGCGTGGCAACGAGGAGAAAACGGCAAGCGTGACCCTTGGCTCTGACGAGGAACTCCAGAAGGAGCAGGCGCAGAGGAATTCAGGTTCAGACGACAGCGGCATTGGCAACGGCGGCTCGGGTAGCCAGGAGGATGCCTACAGGAAGTACCTGGAGGAGATGTACGAGCAGCGCAGGCAGCAAAACCAGAATCAGAACCAGAACCTCATGACCCACAATCGTGGGAGCGGCCATGGTGACGTTGCCGACGACACGCCCTCCACATCGGGTGCTGCCGCCTAGGCACGCCTCAGATGGTTGAGGAAGCGCTCTAAGGTCGAAGGACTGATCTTCGTTTTCTAACGTGTTAGGAAAGGCCCCGGCTCCGTAGGGAGTCGGGGCCTTTCCATGTGCGCCCCGCCCAGCGTGTGACGCCCGAAGGATCGCGCAGGGTCGATTTCGCGAAGCTCGCGTGTTGTAAGTCCCGACCATGCTATCGTAGGTCGTATCACATGACACGGCTTGGGAGGCACTATGGTAAAGATGCTCGTGCTCGTTCGCCATGGCGATGCCGAGGGCAGGGGTCCTGCGGGCGACATCGGTCGCAGGCTTACCGATGAGGGGCGCTTAGCACTCGAGGCTGCCTACCCCAAGGCATTTAAGCCGCTCAGGGATGCCACGAGTTTGGCGCTCTGGGCAAGTCCTGCGATTCGAGCGATGCAGACCGCCGCCGTCATCGCCGATGCGCTGGGCCTTGGCGAGGATGACATCAACGTGCGCAACAGCCTCTATGAGCAGGATCAGGAGGAGTTTCTTGCCGAGCTTGCCCAGGCGAGCGAGGAGATCATCGTGGCAGTGGGGCATGTTCCCTTCATGAGGCATGTGGTCCACTACTTGGCCGGACTTGATGGGGGATTCTCGAAGGGCGAGGTCAGGGCCATAGGCTTCGAGGGTGATGGTCTTACGGGTGGGCGGGTGCTCTGGACCGTCGAGCCGTAGGGCGTTCGTCCATGCGGGTCCTCGCTTCCACTGGCTCCCGCTCGACGTCTTCAGGCCAATGTGCAAGATGGCTGTGGGGCTGTGGCTATTTGCGCTTGCCCGACCTTGAGCCGGATCCGGAGCCTGTCGAAGTCCTTGCTGCCGTACTGTCATCTTCCTGCAGGCCGTTCGTGACCGTGGCGGGGTCCTCACCGGCATTGACGACCTGCATGAGGGTTGCGGTCGCGGGGCCGTCGGCAATGACATAGTCCACGCCCCGTATCCTTTGGGTGGTCGAGGGGATCGATGCCGAGTAGATCGTGGGTGGCTGCATGGCCATACGCGCGAGCACGGGGATCAGGTCGTAGCAGTGGTAGGTGGTCTTAAGCACGCTGCCGAGCGAGTCTGCGGCTGCAGGCATGAGCGTGGGGTTCGACCGCAGCTTCTGAACGATGGCCTGGATGAGGATGCGCTGGTTTGCCTGGCGCTGGTAATCCCCCAAGGCAAAGCCATGACGCACGCGCGAGAAGAGCATTGCCGTGTTACCGTCCATCTCGTAGACGCCTGCCGGCATGACGAGGCCCGTATAGTCAGGATCATTGATGTCCACGGGTACGGTCACGGTGACGCCGCCGATGGCGTCGATAAGTGACGCGAGTCCATCGAAATCGATGAGGGCAACCTGGCTTATGTTGACGTTCGTGAGGCTGCCGACGGCCGAGGTGATGCCAGTGACGCCACCGAAGGCATAGGCGGCGTTGATCTTCTGGGTGCCGTGGCCCTCCAGCTCGACTTTGGTGTCGCGTGGAATCGAGACCAAGGTCACCTTGTCTGCGAGGGGATCGACGCGAGCGAGCATGATGGTGTCGGTTCTCGCCGGTTCGCCATCGTTGCGGCTGTCCGAGCCGAGCAGGAGCGCATAGTAGGGTGTCACGGGGGTACAGGGCGTGAGGTGAGCCGAGAGTGCCTGTCGGTCACCCTCGCTGAAGGCTATCTTGCGGTCCACCGGCGAGAGAACGATGACATAGGCCACGATTGCCGCAGTGAGGAGCCCCATGAGCACGACGAGGACGGTGCGTCCGACGTGATGCCTCCGAGGTCTCGACTTGACGGCGGGCGAGCCGTAGTCGGGGTCTGTGGCTGCGGACCATCTGCGAGAGGTCTTGCTGCGTCGTTGTGCGCGCTGGCTACGTAGGCTGCTGACCTGGCTTTGGATCCTGCGCCCCAGGCCTTGCGCCAGCCCTTCGGCCGCACTTTGGCCGTCGCTGGCACTCGTGTAGCGTCGGGGGTCATTGTAGCCGTAGGGACCCTTGCCTGCAGCCGCCTGAGAATTCGGCTCGGGGGTGCGGCGCATGGAAGGGGCATGGGTCCTGCGGCTGACGCTGTTGCCGTTGCGGGTGCGTGTGAATCTGCTGCCATGCTGAAGGCTGCCCGCCTTGTGCGGCCGCTGGCTACGTTCCTCCGCCATCTTCCACCCTTCACGTCTCCATTAGCTTTTCGCATGGTAAGCCTAGCATCCTCCGCGCGCTCTGGAAAGGGTTCCCAAAGCTTCTCATAATTGCTTGCGTGTGAGCCGCGCATGGAAAAGGTCCTGCTGTCCGTCACTGGTCTGGGACCAACGGTTTGGTAAAACCCAAAGTACCCTACGACGGGCGTGCTGTGCAAATTGTGGCGCCTGCAGTCCGCTGGACTGCTATGATTGCAGAGGCGTCACAAAAGATGGCTATGAGTGGGTTCCTGTTGCAGCGCAAGGCGTCAAGAGCTTGGCTTCGCACTGTAAGACAGGTAGGCAGATGAGGGGAGTGGCAGTGGCTACCAGCAGGTTTGACGAGGTGTTTGAAGAGATCAGGACTGATGGGCAGAACGCCGAGTACACTGCGGCGGGTATAGACCCCCTCTACTTTGCCGGCCCTGACGCACGCATCATGGTCGTGGGACAGGCGCCTGGACGCATCGCCCAGGACACGCATATCGTCTGGAACGACAAGAGTGGGGATCGCCTGCGCGATTGGCTCGGCGTGGACCGCGACGCCTTCTATGACTCGGGCAAGCTTGCCATCGTGCCCATGGACTTCTACTTTCCCGGCAAGGGCAGGTCGGGTGACTTGCCCCCGCGCAAGGGCTTTGCCGAGAAGTGGCACCCACGTCTGTTGGAGCTCATGCCCAAGATCGAGCTCACTGTCCTGGTGGGCAACTACGCCAACCGCTACTACCTGGGAATGCGAAGCAAGGATAAGCTCACGGATATCGTGCGCGACTATAGGAGCTACCTGCCCAAGTACTTCCCACTCGTGCACCCCTCGCCCAGAAATCAGATCTGGATGAAGAAGAATCCCTGGTTCGAGCAAGACGTCCTGCCCGAGCTAAAGGCGCGCGTGAGCAAGCTCATGGGGTAGGGAAGGAGGGGTGGGGGGGATCCTCACGACCTCTTGTCCGAAAGGCGCAGTGTCTGCAGCCTCCTTTGGCGGTCAGTAGGTTATGGCTATCCCTTTGCGCGCCCGCTTGCCTTGGCAAAGAAGCGATCACTGTCCACGATGAAGCGCTCGTGGGTGCCTTCGGCCACGCGCCCTTCCCCATCATGGGCCTCAAACGAGAAGGTGAGCCTCTTTCCGTCCACCGAGGCGAGGGTCGTGTCGCAGCTCAGTTGCATGCCTGTGGGGGTCGGTGCTAGGTGGCTTAGCTCCAGCTTGGTTCCCACCGTCGTCTGACCCTCGTCGAGTGCGCCCGAGACGCTCCTCCACGCGGCCTCCTCGATGAGTGCCGCGAGCTTGGGCGTAGCCAGAACTTCCAGCTCGCCGCTGCCGATGGCGCGGGCGGTCATCTCGCTCGTGACAATTGCTTCGATGTGTCCTTTGGTTCCTGCCTCAATCATGTGACGCTCCAATCCAACTTGTGATTGTGCCTCTCGAACGACATTGTACGCGAGGGCAGGGTCCCGGTACCGTGTTTGCCGGAGTTTTCGCCACGCGTAGGCACTCAGGGCAGACGTGATGGGTCTGCATTGACGTGACGCACAGTTGACGTGACGCGCAGCTTCTCTCGCCCCGCCCAGGGTATGGGACAAAGGTCGTGTGCGTCCCATGAATGCCGACCTCTCTGTTGGACCATCGTTGGCATGACGCTGCGAGAGGCGAGGCGACTGGCCATGTCAACAGCGGCTGAGCAGAGGGTTAGCGTAAGGAGCAGAGAATTAGCTTAAAGAAGAGTAACCGATGTCTGCGGCACGCACCTCGCGTCTGCGGCACGCACCTCGTCAGAATGCGCCTTTCCGTGAGGGCTCGCAGCCAGAATGCGCCTTTCCGTGAGGGGCCGCACCCAGAATGCGCCTTTCCGTGAGGCAGCGGACGCAGAATGCGCTTTTGCGTGAGATGGCTCGACGTTTGCCCAGGTAAGGAAAAGCACATTCTACGGAAAAGCGCACTCTGCGGTTGCGGTGTTACGGAAAAGCGCATTCTGGCTGCAGTGTCTCACGGAAAGACGCAGTTTGAGTCGCGCGACGTTACGGAAAGGCGCACTCTGCGGTCGCGATGCGACGGAAAAGCGTACTCTGCGCCACCGCGTCTCTGTCTGCGCGTGGCTCACCTACAACTTGCTCGCCCGCGCGGCCCGTCCAAGCCCCTCTAGGATGTCATCAGCAGAGGTTCCTCCCTGGGAGGCAACCATGGCCTCGACGGCGCCCTCCACAAACGGGCAGTCAGCGAGGTAGACCCTGTCATCCTCCAGATCCTCGACAACCATGCGAGCGGTCATGACAGACGAACCCATGTCCATGATGAGGATAACGCCATCATCGCCCAAGACCTGCCTTATCGCTGCCTCTATGCGCTCGTAACTCGTCCCGAACCCTCCGTCTTCCAAGCCCCCCGCAGCAACCACCCGTGCGTCGGGTGCCATCTGACGCCCCAGGGCTGCCGTCGCCTCTGCAAGTTCCCTAGAGTGGGACACCAAGACAATACCGACCATAGCCCCCTCCTCTCAGCAGTAGCAGGAAGCGACGGCTGACACCATATAGGCGAAGGAGGTGGCACCAGGATCCTGGTGTCCAACGGAGCGCTCCCCCAGGTAACTCGCACGCCCCTTGGTCGCGCGCAGGGGAATGGTGGCGACTGCGGAGGCAAAGGCGACGTCTGCCGCCTTCGCGAAGGCCAGTCGGGCGCCCTCGCCCCTGGCAACCGACGACTTCAAGGACACCACGACAGGAGCCATGGCGTCGACCATGGTCTTCTCGCCCTCAGTTGCCTTGCCGAGCTGCATGACAGCACCAACCGCAACATCCATCGCATCCACAAAGGAGGGGAGGTCGATGGTCTCAAGGCCCTTGAGGCCCACCCCCAGCTTGCGGAAGAAGGTCCCATACAGGGGTCCCGAGGAGCCTCCCACCTTCGCGACGAGCGTCATGCCGCAGCGCTTGAGGATGTCTGCAGGCGGCATGCCGATCTCCCCCGGAAGCTCAGCGGCCACGGCCGAGAAGCCGCGTGACATATTGATGCCATGATCGGAGTCGCCAATGGGCCTGTCAAGCTCAGTGAGCTCGTCCTTGTGGGCCTCGATCACGTCCGCAACGGCACAAAGGACCGCGATCAGCCTCTCCCCATCGGTCGTGGTGGCCACTGTATCCTCACCCATCGCTATCCCCTCCAGGCAAAGGCTTTGGCAGGCGCATCAAGAAGCCCCTTGAGCTCGTCATCTAGGCGCAGCAGGGTGAGCGAGAAGCCCTGCATCTCTATCGACGTCATGTAGTTGCCAACCAAGGTTCGGTACGTGGATATCCCCTTGTCCTCAAGCAGCCTCGCCACCCTACGGTTGGCGATGGCAAGCTCCATGAGAGGGGTGCCACCAGAGCCATTCACCAGAACCGCCACCTCTCGACCGACAAAGTCGAGGTCCGACAGGATGTGCTCGAGCAGCTCGTCGACGATCTCGTCTACGGGTCGCATTCTCTCGCGGCGAACGCCCGGCTCGCCGTGGATGCCGATGCCCATCTCCATCTCGTCTGGTGCGAGCTCAAAGCCCGGCGTACCCGCAGCCGGGACCGTGCAGGGGGCGATCGCCGCACCCATGCTGCGAACGTTTGCAATAACCCGCTCGGCAATGGCCTTGACGTCGGTAAGGGAGGCGCCCGTCTCCGCCTTGGCGCCTGCGATCTTGTGGACGAAGACGGTGCCCGCCACGCCACGCCGTCCCGCCGTGAAGGTCGAGTCCTCTACGGCAACGTCGTCGTTCACCACCACGCACTCGCAGTCAATGTCGTCATCGGACGCCATGTCGGCGGCCATTTGGAAGTTCAGCACGTCGCCCGTGTAATTCTTGGCGATGAGAAGCACGCCCTCGTCGGTCGCGACCTCGCATATCGCCTTGTAGACGGCATCTGCCGACGGGGAGGTGAAGACGGGACCGCCAACAGCGGCATCGAGCATCCCTTTGCCCACGTAGCCGCAATGAGCGGGCTCGTGGCCCGACCCACCGCCGCTTACCAGCGCGACCTTCCCCACCTTCTGGTGCGTGCGGACAATGATGCCATCGCCCCTCTCCGCAATGATGTCGGGAAAGGCCCTGACCAGACCTTCGACCATCTCGGCCTCGACGTTCTCCGCCTTGTTGATGAGCTTCTTCATGATGGCACCCCAAACCGTACATGGACACATGCCCGCTGACCCTCGTCATGAGCAGGGTCAAATCGATTATAGTCTAACGCTTGGCCAAGATGAGGACCTTGGGCTGTGCCACCTTGTGTCAGAAGGGCGCTCGGGCATAAGGAGCTGGCTGGCCGTCGCAGATCGACGCCTCTCTCGGCAACTGGCGCAGCTCGGTGCCCGCCGATTGCGCGATGTGAGTGATTCACTCACTTCAGCATCATGAAGTGAGTGATTTTTTTGCCAAACCAGCTGCGACGCGAGAGAGTCGAATTACATATGAGCAGGTCAGAGCGCTACTGAAAGTATTCTCGATGTGAGTGAATCACTCACATCGCGCAGGTGCCTTGCCCACAAGCTCCATCACGGCTGTGGCACCACCAATCTCTGGATCGGAGAAGTAGACCCTACCGCCGTGTCGCTCCACGATACCCTGAACCACGGCAAGACCTAGACCCGTGCCACCGGTGGCACGCCCGCGATCCTTGCCAAGCCTCACGAACCTCCCGAACACGCGCTCGCGATCCGCAGGAGCGATGCCAGGGCCATCGTCGCTCACGCGGATACGGATGAGCCGGTCCGTACTGCCCAACACCTCGTGGCAGGTCACAGCCACATGCGAGTGCGCATAGCGCACCGCGTTCTCGAGAAGGTTGCGCAACGCCTGTCCTAGGAGCTGCGCGTCGCCTGCACACACGAGTGGTTCCACGCCGCTCACGTCAAGGGATACGGCACTGCGCCTCTCGAGACTTGCGACCTCCTCGTAGATGAGGTCGCATAGGTCAAGGGGGGCCAGATTGACCTGCAGGCGTCCCTCATCCTGACGGGCAAGGGCCAAGAGGTCGGCCACGATGCCCTGCAGCTGCTCGTTCTCGTTCGCAAGATCGCTCAGGAGAGTGGACGGGTCGACCGCCTCGGGATGGGCCCGTGCGGTCTCGAGCATGATCTTGGTCGCGGCAACAGGACCCTTGAGCTCGTGCGACGCATCCGAGACGAAACGACGCTGCGCGTCCATCGCCGCCTCGACTCGCGCAAGCAGATCGTTAAAGGTCCTGGCGAGGCGAGAGAGGTCCCTGTCGCCGTCTGGTACGCTCACGCGTCGCGAGAGATCACTCGCCGTGATCGCCTCGGCACTCTGGCGCATCCTTTCGACGGGCCGCAGCGTCCTTTCGGTCATATGCCAAGAGAACAGCGCCACCACGACCAGTAGGAGGGCGAACACTGCCGTCAGTAGAAGGGCAGCCCCTCGTCCCGTCGCGACCGCAGGAGCGATCGAGGTGAGAGCGACGATGGTGACGCTGCCGTGAGTGGGGCTTGTAGCCTCGCGCTCCATAGCGAGGAAGGGACCCTCGACGCCGAGGACCTCAGAGGCCCTCAGGGAGAGTGCTGGGGATGCCGAGGCCTTGGTGGCCCGCGCCGCAGCCGCGATGAGGGAAAGCGCGGGAGAGCCTGCGCGACTCCCCTCAGCAGTACGGTCCCCGTCCGCATCGTCGTGGTCCGCATCGTCGTGGTCCCGTACCCGCCCGTCACGCTCGCCTATGTCCTCGTCGTCGCGATCCCGCGCCTGCCCATCTGCGTCGTCGGACCTCTCACGGCCACCCTCATGGTCACCCTCGCGCTCGGTTGCCTCGCCTCTCTTTTCCTTGGCATCCTCGTCTTCCCCAGGCCGCAAATCGTCCTCGTCGTCGAGCTCAAGCTCGACATCGTCGTCGAGCTCCGTCTTTTCGCCGATCGCAAGCCCAGTCAGCGGTGCAAGGCCGCGTGCGTTCTCGCTCGCCACAATGACCCTGCCGTCGGCGCCAACCACCTGCACGATGGTCGGGCCAGACGAGTCGACGGCCGAGGCAAGATCTCCCCTCTCCACGGCCGATCGGGCAAGGTCGAGCCTCTCGACGAGGTTGTCAGAAATAGCCTGCCGCACCACCTGCATCACGCCATAGGAGGCCACCGCAAGCAACAGGAGCATCACGGCGGTCGTGGCGCACAGCGTGGACAGCACCACCCTGCCCCGTATGGTCTTGGGTCCTGGCACCATGCAATCAGCCCATTCGGTACCCGACGCCACGCACGGTCTCGATGAGTGACGTTCGACCGCTCCCGTCGAGCTTCTTGCGCAGGTAGCCGATGTAGACCTCCACCACGTTCTCGCTTCCCATGAAGCGTGCGCCCCAGACGTGCTCGAGAAGCTGCGCCTTGGTGAGCGCGATGCCTCGCCTGAGCATGAGGTACTCGAGCAGGGCGTACTCGCGCGGCGTGAGCTCGATACGACTTCCTCCCCGCTCCACGCGCTTGGAGGCCATGTCGAGCCTGAGGTCTCCCACGCAGAGCACCTTGCCCGCCGCCGCACCACCGCGCCTGGCGAGCGCCCTGATGCGCGCAAGCAGCACGACCATCGAGAAGGGCTTACGCAGGAAGTCATCCGCCCCGACGTCGAGGGCGTCCGCCTCGTCGTACTCGCCGTCCTTTGCCGTGAGCATGAGAATGGGGGTGGGAACGCCTGAGGAGCGCAGGTTCTGGCAGACCCGGTACCCGTTGAGCTCGGGAAGCATGATGTCAAGCGTAATCACGTCGTACGACTGCGCGAGCGCCTTGTCAAGCGCGACGTTGCCGTCAAAGGCCACGTCAACCGAGAGTCCCTCGGCCTCGAGGCTCTTCTTGAGGTAGGAGACGAGCTTCTGGTCGTCTTCGACAATGAGCACGCGCATGGGGCCATCCTGTTCGTCGTGACGTCGCGGGTGATGACGCGAGTGATGACTGACGGGTGATCTGTCTTTCCATGATACAGGAGTGATGGAATGGCGTAGGGTGCGCCCGTCGACGCAGCTGCGGGCGACTCGTCGTTTGCCGCCCGTTTGATGGAATGGCGTGGGGTGCGCCCGTCGACGCACCCCGCCTGTGCCCCTGGCCGATGCCCCGATCGCCCTCAGTCGTCGTGGTCGCCCCGGTCGTCCTCAACCGTCCCGGTCGCCTTAGTCGTCGTGGTCGTCGCAATCGAACGGATTGGGGTGCTGGGCCTCCCAGACGTCGTCTTCGACACCGGGATGGGCGGCCTTCCAGGCATCCTTTGCCGTCTCGTACTCCTGCCTGGTTGCAAAGGTAGTGCCATCTTGGCCACCATCTGGGGCAGTGCCGCCAGATGGCGTACCTCCACCCTGTGCGACGGAGGGTCGTGGCGCCTCGTAGGGATCAAGCACGTCATCGTCGACGCCGTAGGTTTGCTCGAACTCCCGCTCGGTCATACCGTAGTGCTCCCAGAGGAACTGGTCCGTGTCGTAGAACGTGGTCTTTTTCGCGTCTTCGATGATCTCCTCCAAGGTCGCGGGCGCGGTCGTGGCTCCCTTGGAATCGCCCGTCGTGCTTGCAGCTGCGGATGCGATCTTTTGGGGATCGCCCGCCGTAGCCGCACGCGCGACACCAACCCCGATGACCACCAACACAGCCGTGACTACCACCGCGATGAGGGCGCGCCCCTTCAAGGACGCCTGGGCGAACGTACTGGTCTTCATGTCCCGCTCCTCTCTCTTCTCTCTTGTACCTTGGCCACACGATACAGGACGCAACTGAGAGGACGCTGAGAGACAGGCGCAGAACGTAGGGCCAAGCTCGACGAAGCTCCCGCAGGAACCTGCCGCGCAGGCGTCGGCGACAGACGCCTTCCGTACGCGGTATCCTAGGTACTCGACAGATGACCCGACGCCTTGGGGAGAGACCTATGGAATACCGATTCTATGGCTGGGAGCATGCGGACATGCCGCCCGCCAACCCGCGATACGCACGCGTCAAGACCCCTCGGGACCTCTATGACCTGCTCTCTGGACTCTGGTGTGCCAAGACCTGCGCTCCAAGGTTACGGGCACAGTGGTTGCCTGAGGACAGGACGCTCGGCCAGTGCTCCATCACGGCCTTTCTTGCCCAGGACATCTTTGGTGGGAAGGTGTTCGGCATCTTGCGCCCTGGTGGCAACTTCCACTGCTACAACGTGGTGAGTGGGCGTGCGTTCGATCTCACGAGCGAGCAGTTCTCGGACTGTACGCTCGACTATACAGAGAACCCCGAACAGTTTCGCGAGCTACACTTTGCCGCAAATGAGAAGCGCCTGCGCTACGAGCTCCTCAAGGCACGCCTGGACGCGGCCCTCGGGCTTGGGTGAGGGCGACGCGGTAGGGACTGCAGTCGAGGGGTCGCAAAGACGGGCTCCTCACCGTGAGCTGGGACGCTCGCTCGCGTTGCGTCACCGCATGACCGATTGGCGAGCGCCGACACCCTCGCCTACCGTACAATGACTAAGACGGCACGGGCACACAGGGAGCGGATGGCATGGCGCAGGTCAACTTTGGAAACACGCTCGTCGTAGCAAATCCCGCCGCCCACAGCGGGAAAAACGCGAACGCAGCGCGGGAAGTCGAGAAGCTTCTCGCCTCGACTGGCATGACTGCGGCTATAGGGCGTCATCTCACGACAGGCCCCGGGGATGCGACGTCCCTCGCGGCGCACTCGACCGACGTCGACACGATCGTCGCCGTCGGCGGAGATGGCCTCATCCATGAGGTCGCAAACGGCCTCGTGGCGCTTCCTCGCGACAAGCGCCCCGTGCTCGCCGTCATCCCCATGGGGTCGGGCAACGACTTCGCGCGCACCTTGGGCCTCAGAAGAAACGATGCCAAAGGCGCCCTGGAGCAGCTGCGTCAAGGCAGGCGCAAAACCATCGACTTGGGACGCGTCTCGACAGACGCTGGTACAAGTATCCACTTTGTCCAGACCCTCTCGTTTGGCCTCGATGCGGCCATCGCCCTCGACACGACCAGACGCCGCGCAGGCGGATCCCTCCAGAGGGGGTCGGGACTCTTCGTGAGCTCGGGGCTGCGCATCATGGCGACGGCCCACAAGGGCTATCCCTGCACGATGACGCTTGGGGAGTCATCGCCTCGAGAGCTCAGGGAACTCATCCTTGCCGTACAGAACGGCCCGACCTACGGAGGGGGCTTCAGGGTCTGCCCCCACGCACGGCCTGACGACGGCCTTCTTGACATCTGCTTCAACGTGCGCAGGCCGCCGACCCCTGCGCTCCTGTGCCTCTTTGGCCTCGCGCGCCGAGGGTGGCACACGGCCTCGAGAGCCATCGAGTCCCAACAGCTGACGCAGCTCGAACTCGACTTTGCCGAACGGCAGCCTCCCTGCCAGATAGACGGAGAGTGGCTTGGCGGACGTCACTTCTCGATAGAGGTCGAACCAGGGGCACTGGACGTCATCTTCCCTTAAGACCGTACGAACCCTGAGTCCGCCCAAGAGCGGATCGCTGACACAGAGGGCGGACCCGCCGCTTTCCGGCGAGCCCGCCCCTACGCCCCTACAGAAACAAGAGTGCGTACAGACCCCCTGCTTAGCAGACTCCCTACTTTGCGGCGGCCTGGAGCGCGGCCTTGACCTCAGCGGCGGTCTTGAGGGTGAGGACCTTCTCCGTCAAGACGTCAGCCTCCTCCTTCGTCCACTGGCTGATGATGCGACGTGTGCGCAGGATGGAGGGGGCGCTCACGGAGAACTCGCCCAGACCGAAGGAAATGAGCACCGGGATGAGCAGCGGGTCAGCCGCAGCCTCTCCACACATGCCGACCATGATGCCCCGCTTGTTACCCTCGGAGATGATGCGCTTGAGAGAGCGCAGGACAGCCGGCTGGTACACCTCATAGAGGTAGGCGACGCGATCATTGCCGCGATCGGCGCACATGGTGTAGCCAATGAGGTCGTTGGTGCCTATGGAGAAGAAGTCGCACACCTCGGCGAGGTTGTCGGCAATGAGCGACGCAGCAGGCGTCTCTATCATGGTGCCGACCTCGATGTCTGGGTCATAGGAGACGCCGCGCTCATCGAGCTCCTTCTTGCACTCCTCGACAAGGGACCTGGCCTTACGGACCTCATCGAGGGCGGTCACGAGCGGTAGCATGATCTTGATGTCACCGAAGGCGGATGCGCGCAGAAGGGCCGTGAGCTGGACCTTGTACTGATCGGGGTTGTTCAGGCAGTAACGGATGGCGCGGAAGCCCATGAAGGGGTTGTCCTCCTTCTGGAGGTTCATGTAGGGAATCTCCTTGTCGCCGCCCACATCGAGCGTGCGAATGATGATGGGACGGCCCTTCATGCGCAGCGCGACCTTCTGGTACGCAGCAAACTGCTCGTCCTCGCTCGGCAGCTCTTTGGCGTCCATGAAGAGGAACTCGGAGCGGAACAAGCCGATGCCCTCGGCGTCATGCTCGGCTGCCGCGTTCGCGTCGTCGGGGTTACCAATGTTGGCGACGAGCAACTTCGTCTCGCCGTCGGCAGTGATGGTCTTCTTGCCACGGTAGGTCTCCAGAGCGGCCTTGTCGTCTGCGTAGGCCTTGGCCTTGGCACGGTACGCCTCGAGGTCCTCCTTGGAGGGTTGGACCAAGACGTCCCCCGCGCTGCCATCGACGATGACCATGTCACCGGTCTTGATGTGTTCGGTCGCGTCCTCCACAGAGAGAACTGCGGGGATCTCGAGCGCGCGGGCGATGATGGCCGAGTGCGAGGTGCGCCCGCCCGTCTCCGTGACGATGCCGGCAACGTTCTCCTTGTCGATGTCGGCCGTCATCGAGGGGGTGAGCTCCTTGACGACGATGATCGAGTTCTCGGGCAGCGTCGAGAGGTCGACAACCTCCTTGCCCAACAGATCTGCAAGAAGGCCGGTCTTGACGTCGGCCACATCGGTCGCGCGCTCGCGGAAGAGCTCATCGTCCATCTGGGAGAACATCGTGTAGTAGGTGTTGTAGGCCTCGCTCACGGCCTGCTCGGCGCACATGCCGGCGTCAATGGAGCTGTTGACCGTGTCATGGATGCCTTCGTCCTCGGCAAACTCGATGTGGGCGCCCATGATGAGGGCAGCTTCCTCGCCAACACTTACCTTCATGCGCTCTATCTGAGCGTTGGTCTGGGCGACGAACTTCTCGAGGGCAGCCTCGTAGCGCTGCTTCTCCTTCTCGGGATCCTCCGGTGCAACCGGGGTGAACGAAACGTCGGGAGCCACAGCCACCTGCGCGACGCCAATACCAAAGCCATCCGATGCATTGACACCTTTGAACATTGAACCCTCCTATCAAAGAACCACCTAGACACCCGTGCTCAGAAAGCGACCCCGATAAGGACCGCGAAAAACCCGGCCGAACCTACTTGCCCTTGCCCTCTATGAGCTTCGTGAGGGCACCATAGACCTTGTCGATGGTCGAGCGCCTCGCGATGCCCTTACTGGCTGCGGTCGCGGTACCGCAGGCGGAGGCAAAGCGCAGTGCCGTCTCGTAGTCGGCACCCTCCTGGGTCTTGGCAACGAAGCCCGCCACCATGGAGTCACCGGCACCCGTGGCGTTGACCAGGCGAATCTTAGCCGTCGGAACCATGTGGGTCTCGCCGTTCTCGTCGTAGAGCAGCGAGCCATGCCCACCGCAGGAGACGATGACGTTCTGCGCGCCACGCTTTTGCAGTTCCTGCGCAAAGGGGACACACTCCTCGGGCGTCTCGGGCCTTGCGTCAAAGATGCGTCCAACCTCATGGTTGTTTGGCTTGATGAGGAAGGGGTGCGCGGCCAAGGACTCCAGAAGCAGGTTGCCGGGGGCGTCGACGACGAAGCGCACGCCCCGACCCTCGAGGTGCTTCATGATGACGTCGTACATGCTCTCGGGAAGCGACTTGGGTATGGAGCCCGTGAGCACGAGCGTGTCCCCCTTGCCGATGTAGTCGATGCGCTCAAGCAGCTCGTCTACTTTCTTCTCGGAGATCTTGGGCCCCATGCCGTTGACCATGGTCATGACGATGCCATTGAGCTTGACGTTGATGCGGGTGAAACCGCGATCAAGCCGGACGAAGTTGGAGGCGACACCGTTTTTCTGCATCGTCTTGACGAGATAGTCGCCCGTAAAGCCCGCGACGATGCCGAAGGCGATATTGGCGACCTTGAGCTCGTTGAGGAGGGTGGAGATGTTGATGCCGTTTCCACCACAGTAGAGTTCCTCGCTCGATGATCGATTTGTGAAGCCCATGTCCAGTGTCAGGGGGTGCATGACGTAATCAATGGCTGGATTCAGCGTGACAGTGTAAATCAACGTAAGCTCCTTCCAAGGAACAACCTTCTGAGTATTATGCCTCAGCGAATCCCGCTACGGAACAAGAAAGCAGGCGAATGACTCTGCAAACGTAGCGAACGGCAGGACCGTTGCCGCGGTACGGACCTGCGAGCACACGCTGTGAACCCCCTGCCGCAGACCGAGAGGGCGAGAATGAGGGGCCATGGGGGCAGGCCGGCGGACCGAAGAGCCCGAAAAAGGCCGCCGAGGAAATCTCGACGGCCTGGTACGCAGTGGTGCTCCCTAGGCGACTCGAACGCCTGACCTGCGGTTTAGAAGACCGATGCTCTATCCAGCTGAGCTAAGGGAGCCTAGATTCCCTATCATAGCACGAAGGCGTTCAGCAGAATAGTCACGGAGAAGGCCCGTCATGTGATGTTGAGTCTCCTTGCCGCATCGAGCGTTGCCACAATCGTCTTGGCGTCCTTGATGAGCCCTTGGGCTATCGCCCCCACGACGTCTGGGACGGGTAGCCAGACCACGTCAACGAACTCGCCCTCATCGGGATGGGAGCTGCCCCTTCTGAGTCCTGTCGCCCTGAAGATCCTCGTCGTCTCGTTAGTGAAGCCAGGAGCGCCCGCCGAGTAGGCGATGAGCTCTAGGCCATCGGCGATGAGGCCCGTCTCCTCCGTGAGCTCACGCGCGGCACAGGCGGCAGGGTCCTCCCCCTCCTCGAGCTTGCCTGCAGGGATCTCGAGCGTCATCTCGCCGAGCGCGACGCGCCACTGCCTGACCAGGCAGATTCTTCCATTCTCGACGGCGCAGACGCCCGCACCACCGTGATGGCGGACTATCTCGCGCACGCCCCTGTCCCCATCGGGAAGCCGAACGTCAAGCGTCTCGACCGAGAAGATCCTGCCCTCCCACTGCGGATGGGCCCGCTCGACGTCCTCGCGCAAGCGTCCGTCGGATACAAGGAGAGACCTGATGTTCTCCAATGACTCCTGTCCCGATACCCCCAACGTCAATCCCCCCTTTTGACAGACAACGATGACAGGCGCACGTCGCGAAAGGTAAGGCCTCGCCTCGCGTTCCTCATTGAGGGCTGGCTTCCGTGAGCGGCGATGGCCTGCCCCTGAGCGCCTCCGCCCTCAGGCGCAGCTTACGCTCCTGCTCAGATGCGGGGTTCACGCTCACGCCATGTGCGGCGGGACGTCCCCTTTCATCCGTATGCACGAACGTGAGAAATCCTTCGGCACAGCGACGAGCACCTACGAGAGCACGTGTGTAGATCGTCAGGCTCGAACTTCCAGCCAACACGGGCACGGACTCGAAGCGAACCGTCTCTCCTGGATGCACCGGCAAGGCAAAGTCCATATCATGGAGCCTGACGAAGACCGTCTCGGAACCCAAAAGCTCTGCCGCACACATGAACGAGGCCTCGACAAGCCACTGGGCCATACTGCCCGCAAAGAGCGTACCATGATGGTTGAGCTGCGCAGATACCACAAGGTGGTGTGTCACGAACGGACCGTGTGTCACAAGACCCCGTCCTTTCTGGGCTACCGCCCGCTCGCGTCCGTAGGCATGCAGAGGCGCGACGGACCGCAGGTGAGCGTGGCGCCCAGACAATCCGTCCTGTCTGCCCCGACTAGAGGATAGTGCACGCACCCCGCCCTCAGACGCACTAATTTGCTGCTGACTGGGGAACCATAATATATGTATGCTGTGGCGCGGGAGGCGCCCCATCAACTTGTCGTGCCGTCGGTACGAACACGATAGGTTGGCGGCGTGGCGCAGAGACGCGGCGGCTCAGAACATGCCGCACGAACACGGCGCCTGCGCCTGGCCGACAGGTATGGCAGCCGGAGAACATGAGCAGAGAGGACGTGGCTGACGTGGCATGGCACGGGAGGGACTCGGTACGCTTCCTTGGAAGGGCGCTCGAGGACGAGTTCAACGACATAGCCCGCAGTCTTGGCGGCGACGTGAGCAGCAGAGAGGCCGGGGACGACTACCTTCTTACCACAAATGCGCTCTACCATAGCGGGCCGGTCTCCTGGGCGCTCACGCCAAAGATCTTCGACGAGGACCAGCTCGACATCCTCAAGGACGCGGCCGAGACCATGGGGCGCATCATGGACAAGGTGACCCGCCACTTCATGCGTGACGAGAGCTTTCGCAAGCTCTTTCGCCTGCCATTGGCACTCGAGGAGCTGTGCCGCACGCCCACGGGCTATAAGACGCCCATCCCCATCGCCCGCGTCGACCTGTTCTTCGACGAGGAAACGGGCGACTACACGTTCTGCGAGCTGAACACCGACGGATCGGCGGGCATGACGACGACCGTTGAGGTCACACGCACGGTTCAAAGAACAGAGACCTACCGACAGCTCCTACGCAAGCACCCAGAGCTTACGGCAAGGACCCTGGACCCAACGAATGCGGTCATCGACGCTATCCTTGCGACCTACGATGAGTGGGTACGGGAGAGGACGGCAGACGCCGGCAGTACTGGTTTCGGCCGTCCTGTGGTGGCAATAGTCGACTATAGCGAGAGTGCCTCCTTCGATGAGCTGAAAGACATCACCAAACAGCTCGCCGATCGAGACGTCCACGCGCGCTACTGTGACATACGTGACCTGCGCCTTGGACGCTTGGCGGGCCGCGATGCCCTCCTGACCCCGGATGGTCCTGTGAACTGCGTCTATCGACGCGCGGTCACCTCGGAGATCGCGGACAAGCCCTGCGTAGGCACGCGCGCGCTCGCACGAGCGGGAAGACTCAACCTGGCGTGCGTCGTGGGCGGCCTCAGCACTTGGCCCTGCGCAACCAAGACGGTCTTCGCCGTGCTGCACTCGCAGGCCGCACGCTCCATCCTCGGTGACGACGAGCGTGCCTTCATCGAGCGGCATGTTCCGCAGACCGAGCTCCTTGACACGACGAGCGACCTGCGACCGTACCAGGATAAGGACGGCTGGATCGTGAAGCCCGCAGGGGGGTTCAACGGCGCGGGCGTCATAGCGGGTCTCGACTGCACGAAGGACGAGTGGGAAGAGGCCCTCGCACGCTGCGCAGCGGGAGGAGGCGTCGTACAGGCATACGCCTCCCAGTATCGCACGCCCATGCTGCGCGGGGGCAGGCTCGAAGCAGGCGAGGATCCGCTCCTTGCCGAACCCATGAGCAACATGGAGGGTCTCTACCTCTTTCGCGGGAGCTTCTCGGGCGTCTTCACGCGCTGTGGGAGGCAGGCCGTTATAGGCGAGCATACACATCGGCTCAACGTAAGCTGTCTTGTCATGGGAAAGCGATGACGTATGCACATACGGCACCGACCTGCAGGACAGGCCCCGGACGCCCCGACTAAGGCATGAGCGGCATGAGCGCGAATTACCAAAAAGCCCCCGGCGATTACCTGGGCGAACTGTGGCTTCGCGCATACACGCGTGACGCCTGTATCCGCTATCCTGCCGCTACAAACGTGAAGAGCAACAGGTCATCCGTACCTGTGTTGACGATGGAATGAGACGAACCCGTAGGACAGACGTGGCACACGCCCGGAACAAGGTTCTCCCTCGTGCCGTCGCAGACCGCGATGCCCGTACCGCTGATCACGTAGTTGATGTCATCGCTCGTCCTCTGCTCATGCACGCCGATACTCGAGCCTGACGGGATGCGTGTCAGCACGAAGCGTCCGCTGTCATTGACCTGCATCCGGGCACCGACCACACCCTCGCCGTCGTTCATGCCGGGAACGACGGTCTCCCTGATTGCATTGAAGTCGATGAGCATGACAGGTCTCCTCTCGTCTTTACACGGCAGGGCCAAGACAGATGTAACTATTGCCATATATGATAGTACTATTATGTCTTTTTTGCAGACCAATCTTTTGGTCACGTCGCGGTTGCGTCGCTGGGGCAGACTGCGCTTTTCCGTAACGTCGCTGGGGCAGACTGCGCTTTTCCGTGAGGCAACTCGACGTTTGCCCAGGTGAGGAAAAGCGCACTCTACGGAAAGGCGCATTCTGCGTCCGTCATCTCACGAAAAAACGCATTCTGCATAAGGCGGTCAGAGAGACTCCACGTATCTATGGCAACTGCGTGGCACAAGTAATGGCAACGCCAAAGCATAGCGCCGCGATGACGCAGTTGATGCAGATGGATCTTTTGCCCTCTCCCTTTATGTTGCCTGTCACTACGCCTATAAGGGCGACAAGTACGGAGGAGCTGTCCACAGTTATCAGATTGAGCGTGAACACAGTTTTCAGACCTGCTTGCATTGCCTGGTATTGACATTCACGAGGGTGAAGATGCCAGCCATGATTGCCATCACGTTGCCGTACATCTTTCTTTCGACAGACTTGCCTTGCTTGATTAGCTCCCGTATCTTCATCTCGCTCAATAACATGGTATAGCATCCAGTTACAGACATACCTTGTATTGAAGCCCTGTTCAGTCAGCCTGACGCGACTTGGAGTTATTCTGCCGCACAACAAGGAGAGAAACGCTTATGGGCCGAGTCCCGCCTAGAGGGAGACCTCGAAATGCCTGCATCGACCTGCGAGCTTGCAGTCGTGTCCACCCATGTGGAGGGCGGGCCTGACAAACAAAACCTCTGCCACGCACCATCCCTCGGCGGGCCGGGCGATCGTGGGCTCCTGTGCCTAGGAGGTAGGTAGCGCCCAAGCGAAAGCGCGGGATCGGCAGCATGTGCATCCCAGTGAGAATGGGGTATCAGTAGAACACACTTGTGTTTAATACGTGTATAATACGTATTTAATACATTATCAATACGTGTGATTGGAAGCTCCATGTCCATGACTATCAGTATAGATGATGATCTCAAGCGGGAATTCTCCGAGGTCTGCCGCGAGATCGGCCTGCCGCCCTCGACCGCCTTCGGCATCTTTGCCAAGGCCGTCGTGCGCGAGCGCGCCATACCCTTCGTGCTCTCTGCCGTGAGTGCCTCCGAGCGAGCAGCGCATGCCTACGACCTCGCAGTGTCTGACGGCATCAGGTGGGGGCTTGCTGACGTGGCAGCAGGTGATGTGCTCACCCGCGAGGGGTCGCGGGCGCTGCGCTCATCGAGCAGAGCCATGGCAAGATCCACGACATGACGCCCTGGGAGGTCCGCTACGCGCGACAGTTCCATGAGCAGCTGATGGGACTCTCTGACGCGACATACGGCCACGTGGAGGACTCGATCGACGTGCTGGCTGGGAACCCCGGTCTCGCGCGCGACTACGATCCGGCCTACGAGGCGGCACGGCCTCCCGCATCCTGCCAATTCTACTTTGTGTCCAGGACCACGAAGGTGATCTACCTCCTGATGGATGAGGACGCGCACCTGCTTACGATGCTCTACCTGGGTGATGCCCGTGAGGACCCCAGACATCGCTTCGACCGCATGGAGTGGTGGATGCTTGTAGATCACAGGCTAGCACGGAACTGCGGGGAGTCGTGACGCCCTGCGGCTCCCGTGGTTGCTGCTACGTCACCGGGCAACCCACGGTGCTTTCGACCTGCGTGAACGTGGCCTTCAGCTGTTCCGCCGTATGGTACGGAGTCGTGCTGCCGCACAATAAGGAGAGAGACGTCTATGGGCCGAGTCCCGCCTAGAGGGAGACCTCGAAATACCTGCGTTGACCTGCGAGCTTGCAGTCGTATCCACGCACGTGGAGGGCGGGCCTGTCAACAAGAGGCTCTGCCACGCACCCCCATGGCCGGCCTGTAGTCGGCTACGCCGTCCCCCTCGACTGGCCGGGCGATCATGGGTCCCAGCGGTCGAGGAGGTAGGTGGCGCCCAGGCGAACGCGCGGGATCGGCAGCATGCCCCTCCCCGTAATGTCGGGGCTCCAGTAAAACACGCTCACGACCTTGAACCGCAGGGCGTTGTTGTTCGGGACCATGTAGTAGTACTCCTTTCCCCATCCCGCCTGATTGGACTCCCCGACGCGCACGAAGTTGTACCCATCTAAGTATTGGCCTGTGATGTAGCGGCTTCCATGGTATGCGGCGGCGCTGTCTGCGCGAGATGCGCTCGGGCCTGCAACGTACTCGCGACACAGGTCATTGACCGGGGGTAAAAGGAGAATCAACGTAAAGGCGAACACTGTGTGAATGATCATGTCCCTCATGGCAAAGCTCCTCTTTATGAAAGGATGAAAGGACCGGCTTCCTGCGTATTATAAGGTACTGGAAAGAAGACATCTGGCTTCGTTTGACATGGGGAGAGACGAATGCCACCGTCCTTTTCGTCATCCGGTCCTGACTGCAAGCTGACAGGGCCGCTCTGGTCTCCAGACCCGTCTTGCACCACCCTTGCGACGTGCGTATGGGAGCGTGGGTAGACCAGCTGGCGGAGGATACTTAAAGTTCACGTCGCATGGACGTACCGATACGGCTACCATGGATTTGTCATGTGAGCTTGCTCGATCGGAGCCGCCTATGGATAACCAAGAGCTCAGTGAGCTTGAGGGATATGGTTACCAGCTGCCTGCGTCACAGGGCCAGATGTCTTGGGACTCTTCGCCCGCACACCCTACGTGGTGGTCTACCGACTGGTTTGCGGCAGCCCTCGGTGGCGTGATATGGATTTCCCTCTTTAAACTCTACGAAGCTGGCCTGTTCGGGGGTACGCTGGGTAAGATCCTCTTTGCCCTGCTTGGTGCCTCCTATGCGCATGACTGCTACCCGTCATACTTCACCGCAGCACCAGCGCTTGACAATGCCAGGCTAGTGTCGCTTCTCAATACCCTTCTTGGCGGACCGGTCTTTGGTTGCATCTGGAATCTCAACCTCACCAAGCGTACTCAGGGCGTCTCGCATCTCGTCTGCATCCTGCTCAACGGATTCAGCATCATGAGCAATGTGGCGCTCCTTTCCGCGTGCATGCCTTTTAGGGAGCAGACAGGCTTGGCGTGAGATACCTTCGTTGACCCGCGTAGATCAGAAGAGCGTTAAGCTTTTCTTTAAGGCCACTGAATGATGTGAGACCGCCTCGCTGGCACGCGTAGACCCCTGCCTTTTGTGGAGACGCTAAAAGGCTGGCCATCCCCTATGCGCGGTGCCGTGGGAAGAGATGCGCCCATGTTAGCCCTCTTAGGTAGTCATCGCACTGAGGAGAAACGAACTGAGAAGGATTATAGCTGGGACCACGAGTAGGGTGATGCCGACCGAGGCGGCCAGCTCGCAGGTCTGACCTTTGGCTTTGCGCCATATGGCGTACACGATCAGTGCTACGGGGATCAGCGGGTAGGTGACGGGGATGTTCATGGTTATGGAGAGCTTGGCCCCGTCCCACCTGAGTGAGGCGATCATTTCGGCCAGCAGCGTGAGTACCGCAAGGGATGCAATGAGCGCCACGACGTCTTTGGTCTCGCGCTCCTGCTGGGCCCTTGTAATGTCGAGGACTTTCGCGCAGGCGTCCTCAGCCTCGTCTGTCGTCATGGTCTGCTCCTCCGTTCTCTCGGCCCTCATCAGCTCGACGATGGACACGCCCAGCGCATCCGCCAAAGGCTCGATGTTTCCGATGTCGGGAAAGCCCACGCCTCGCTCCCAGCGGCTGATGGCCTTGTCAGTCACATGAAGCTCGCTCGCGAGGGTGGCCTGGGTCATGCCCCGCTCTCGGCGCCGCTGCGCCACGAAGCTTCCGAATCGATCTGCTTCCATCCTCACCACCTCCTGGGACCAACATGCCCCAAGTGGTGCCCACAGTCAATCGACGTTTCGTTTACCGCCTCTGAGCTTGGCGTTTTGCAAGACACACCTTCCGTACGACGCGCCAGTTGGCGATGCGCCCTCCGTGTGACGCGCTCGCCCCCCCGACCCTCTGGTCAGGCACCCCCTTGCCTTGTGGCCAGCCCCTCGTCTCTCAGTAGATCATAGGCGACCTCGCTACTCGTAAGGCGCAGACTGCAATCGTCCTTGTGGGGTCGTGCGAGCAGGGGTAGGCTTCCATGCCAGACAATTGACTCGTCGAAGATGGCGAGTGCCGAGCGTCTCCACTCCCTTAGCTCGGCGAGGCAACCCATGCTGCGAAGCAGCTCGACACCTTGCTGCGCGCGGGCGATGCCGCGTGGGTCCTTTGGTTGGTTGACGACGATCGAGACGTGCACGCCGCGCTCGACGACGGCCGAGAGGCGAGGTCGCAGGGTCAGGACGTACCTGTGGCTTAGGTAGGGGACGGCAAGGTGGACGGACCTCTCCGAGCTGTCGAGGTCCGCAAAGAGGAGAGACTCGCAGTCGCTTGGGCCGACGATCGATCCGGCCGTCCTGTCCACATCGTCGCTCGCCGGTATGAGCTCGTAGCCGAGTCGCGCGTAGCTTTTCAGGCGCTTCTTGTACATGCGGTCGAGCATGGGGACGCTGGTGTCCACGTAGTCGTACACGATCACCTCGCTCTTGCCCTCGCGCTCTCGGTGGAGCCTGCCCAAATACTGCGTGACGACCCCTTCCCAGGAGACAGGGGTCGCGAGGACGAGCGTGTCGAGTCTGGGCTCGTCGAAACCCTCGCCAAGGTAGCTTCCAGTCGCGACGACGGCAAAGCTGACGTCATCTGCGGCCTCGGCGATCTCGTGGACCTGCTCTCTCCTTTCTCGCGCGGGCATAGCGCCGCTCAGCAGGAAGACCTTGAAGCCCTGCTCCAGGATGAGCTTGGCGAGTAGGGTCGCATGCTCCCTCCGTCTTGTGATGACAAGGGGTCGGCGACCGGCTCGCAGTGCCAAGACGGTGTCCTGGGCGATGAGCCGGTTGCGCGCGGGATGGGCGCAGAGCCGGTCGAGCACCTGATTGAAGCTGCTTCCCGCCTCGATGCCAGCCAGGCGAATGTGGGTGAACCGAGGCTCGAGAAGGCGGGCGAAGCCTTGCTCCTGAGCCTGCTGTCTTGGGTCTACCCTGTGTACGACGGCGCCGCACTGCATATAGAGTATGCCCTCCAGACCGTCGGAGCGCCTGGGGGTGGCGCTGAGGCCATAGACCCTGGATGCCGTGGTGGTCGCGAGGACCTGTGCCAGCTGAGGCGCCGCGCCGTGCTGGCACTCGTCGCAGATGACCATGCCGTAGCCGCGTACGAGCCCCTTGACCCTGCGCCTGCCGCTCAGCTCGCGCCCTTCGAGGAGGGACTGATAGGTGGCGATGTCCACGATCCCTCCCGGGACGCTCCTCCCACCTCCGATCCGCCCGACCAGAGAGCGTCTCCTTCTGCTTGTGCGCCCGGTTTTGGTCAGCAGCTCCGGCAGTTCCTCGTCGATGGAGAGGAAGGTGGCCAGGCGCTCCTGCCACTGGTCGAGTAGGGGAGTGCTTGGCACGATGACGAGGGTCCGAAGCCTCAGCGTGCCTATGAGGTATGCGGCGATGACCGTCTTTCCAAAGCCGGTCGGTGCCGACAGGATGCCGCACTCATGTCTGAGAAGCTCGTCGGCCGCTGTCTGTTGAGAGGGACGCAGGTTTCCCGTGAAGGAGGCGCGGATGGGTGTGCCTACAAAGCGCCTGTCCTCGACGTGGTAGCTGATGCCCAGTCCATCTAAGAGGCAGAGCAGCCCCTTCTCGCAGCCTCTGGGGATGGCGATGGTCGTCTCGTCCATAAGGCCCTGGTCGATGATGCGCGGTTTCCCATAGACGCTCTGGCGCATCGCTTGTGCGCGGTAAAATTCGGGGTTGCTGAGCGCGGCGAGCCTCCGGATCCTGCCCTGCACGGTAGCGGGCAGGCCACATCTGTTGATAAAGAGCATGTTGGACTTCGTTATCGCCACCGTCAGGGAGGGACTTATGCCCTTGAGGACTTCTGTGCGTCCGTCAGGACAGAGGCCCTCAGAAGGGGTTTGTGTCGGCAGCGGTCGGCCTTGCCCGGCTTCTTTTGCCCGAGGCCTTAAGAAGGCCAACTCACCCAAGGCTTGGCCACACGTGGCGGCGAGTGTCCGCTCCACCAGGGCCCTGCTCGTCTTTCTGACTGAGGAGAGGTAGCGCCACTGGTCGGGATGCGCCTTGAGCTGGTCGTCTACGAACACGCTGTTGCTGAGACGCTGCGCCTGGCCCTGAAAGGGAAGCGCGATGAGGCTGCCGAACCCACCCTTGGCGATCGTGTCCTGTGCGGGATAGAAGCGGTCGTAGGCGTCAAAGCACCTGATCAAACCGTTGTCCATGGCTCTCGTGATGAGGAGGCTGCCAAAGTCCCTCGCGAGCGAGGAGGGCAGCGGCTCGTCGAAGAATACCCATGCGTGCGCCCCGTCCCCCGATCTCGAGCGCTCAAGGGCCACGTCCACCCCAAGGGACCTGCCTGCATGAACATATGCGAGAGACTCCCTCTGCCAGCCTGCGCCGTCGAAGTCGGCAACGAGGAGTGATACCGTGCAGTCCGCCTGTACGACGTAGAGGCCAACGACGTCCTTGAGGTCACGTCGATTGCCGTTGAAATGTTTCACGAGCGCTTGGTTGGAGAGGGGAACGAAGGAGCGCTGTGGGCAGTCCGCACACCTGGCGTGGGGGTTGGCCCTCTTGGGACAGATGCCTGCGACCCACTCGTTGGCACAGGCGGGCGTATAGCCTATCCCTCCCGACCTCTTGCGGTAGCCGTGGGCGTACAGGTCGCCTCTCCCGACGAAGAGCGACCGGAAGAGGGACAACTTGTCTTTCGCAGAGCTTTTCGACGTGACAAGCCCCTGAGCTCCGGTGGTCTGACGCTCTGCGGCTTGGGCCTCGATTTGCTGCGCGAGGAGCGTGGCGCCCTGTCGCCACTCAACTTCTGTCGCGTAGAGCCGCCTGCTCCCATCGACTGTGTATATGACTATCGAAGACCTGCCGTCTGCGTGGGAGACAAGCTCGACAAACGACGCCTCGCTGCCGCCGATGATGGCGTGGCGCGCGCAGGGGATTGCAGATTCGCCCATGCTTCGTCCTTCGGTCTAGGGTCTTGCGGGAGCCTGACCTGCACTTTCATGGTAGCGTGCCTTGGGCCTGATGTCCACCGCCGTGGGGCCTACCGGTCCGCACGTCTTGTCTCCACCAGTATCACATGAACTGCTTCCCCTGCATCTTGCGTCAGGATGGTCGATAATCGGGAGCACGTGAGACCACGACGAAAGGAGACTTGCAATGCCAGAGGCCACGACACCAGAGGCAACAACGCCAAAGACCACGGTGCCGATCTACCATTACATCCGTGAGGCCGTCACGGATGGGGAGCTTCCCGATGACTTTAGCCTGCGTCCCTACGACAGGGGTGACCCAGAACTGTTCATGGCGGACGGCGCGATGGACGGCATGTGTATCTATCACATGGCGAGGCCCGAGCTCCCGGCCGACCTTGACGCCCAGATCGGGTCTGCGTTGATGCTCGCGAGCTCTGGCGAGCCTGTGGCAGCGGACGAGGCCTTTTCCTCCTTGGTTAACAAGTTTCGCTCCATCCGGATCATCGACCAGGTGGTCGATGGTGTGCGTACACGCAAGGACCAGCTCGATCCTGCCATGATCTATCACTATGCGAAGCGCCTTGTGCTCACGTCCACCGACAAGGAGCTCCTGAAGATCGGTCTTGAGCTTTTCGAGCTGCTTCGGGAGCCAGACGACCAGCTAAAGGACGCGATGCGGACACTCGGCCTAAGCGACGAGTTCACGACCTTTGTCGTCTTCAACATGATGCGATGGACGAATGGCAACGACGAGATATTCCGACTTGTGCAGAAGGTCCATGGCTGGGGTCGCATACACGCCATCGAGAGGCTCGAGCCATCCACTGACGAGATACGCGACTGGTTCCTCCTCGAGGGGGTCAACAACAACATCATGCCCGCGTACTCGGCGCTCACCTGCTTCAACAAGTCGGGGCTTGCAGAGCGGATGGCAAGGGGTTTGAGCCCCAAGGAATTCAGGGGCGCGGGCGCTGTGATGGAGGCTCTTATCGATGAGGGTCCCGTCGAGGGCATATCCGTCCTCGACGACCCGGCAGGGACCCTGATGGCCTATGTCGATCAGGCTCGCACGCAGGACGTGGGAACAGACGACCTCTCCGTCATCAGCGCGATCCGTCGCTACGCGAGAGACAAGAAGATGAGTGGGGTCGTATCGGCGTGTGACGACCTGCTCAACTCGCCGGATAGCAGGCAGAAGGTCGCAGACGCCGTCTCTCGCGGCGACGTGACGGCGTTCATGCTCGCCGAGCAACTTGGCATCCCGTACCATGAGGAGCTTCTCAGGGCCATGGGAACTAACTTCCGTTGGCTGTTTACGCGCATCGGCTGCCTCATCGACGATGAGCGCTACATTGACCAGGCGCTTGAGCTGGCAAGGACGGGCATGCCCCTGGACGCCATCGAGCGGGAGCCCCGCGACGAGAGCGGTCTGGGGCCTGGGCACTTTGCCTACCTGGCGCTTGGCTTTGTGCTTCGGTCGCTTTGCGGGCACGTGCTGAAGGGCACGGACATCGTCGAGAGGGCGCTCATGTCGCCTGTGGTCAGAAACAGGATCGAGGCGCATCGCGTGCTGAGGTCCTGGGTGAGCAGCAAGAGGATACCGCTGGCAGAGCTCTCGCCCGAGCTGTACGCCCGCTTGGGTGAGGCCTACGACGCAGAACCGAAGGAGGACCTGCGGCAGTCCATGAGGCCCCTGCTCGACGGTGCCATCACGTTTCCGAAGGAGGACATGTGAGCGAGGGTCGGGTGGCGCCGGCCTCTTGTGATCTCACATTGAGGCAAGCGACACAGAAGGTATCCAAAGTAAGTACAGATATTTCTATTTTGACTTAATTTATGTCGTCAGATATTGTTACACTTTAAGGGGGTAAGGCAACGGCCAGTCGGCAGGCTGGGCGCTCATATACGGTAACTGGTAGGGAGTTCGCAATGCTATATGCGCACTCGCAGGGTGAGGATCAATCGGACTGGCAGCCCCTCTCCGAACACTTGGAGAATGTGGCAGAGTTGAGCGCTCAATTTGCCGCTACCTTTGGTTACGAACAGTGGGGCCGTGCGCTTGGGTTGCTGCATGACGCGGGCAAGGTTTGCGATCGATTCCAGAAGGAGCGTCTCTTCAACAGGCCCGTGAGCGTTGACCATGCGGCCTTTGGGGCGCGACGAGCGCTTGAGCTCTATGGGGGTCGTGGTGACAAGAAGGATGCAGCTGGTATGCGGGCCTACGCGGGCGAGCTCATGGCTTATGCGATCTTAGGTCATCACGGAGGCATGAAAAGTGCTATTCCTGACGCCGAGTCGAGAATCGAACACCTCGACTCGCCTCCTGACCATGGTCAAGTTGCTGATGACTATGGTCCCTATCAAGATATGCTCAGTGAGTCTCCTGATTCCATCCCTCCGGGACGGCCAAGCCTTGAGCCTACGTCGTTAGCCCGTCTCATGCAATCACCTCTTGGAGTTCGACGGGATGTCATGCAGCAACTCTTGCCCTTCTCGGCGCAGGCGTTGACGCGCATGCTGTTCTCGTGCCTTGTCGATGCCGATTGGCTCGACACTGAACGTTTTATGAGTCCCGAGGAAGCGAAGAAGCGAAGGCACGATTACGACTCGACCTCAACGCTGCTCGAGAGGCTCGAAAGCCATCTTGAGAAGCTATCGCACGGGAACAGGGAGACTCCCGTTAATATGGCACGCAACGCTGTTCTCACCGACTGCAAAGAGGGGTCAGCATCCAAGCCCGGCCTCTTTACCCTCACGGTACCGACCGGTGGGGGCAAGACGCTCTCCTCCATGGAGTTTGCCCTACGCCATGCGACAGTGAACGGCCTTGAGCGTGTTATCTATGCTATTCCGTTCACATCCATCGTCGAGCAGAGTGCAGCCGTCTTTAGGGACATCCTTGGTGAGGAGAACGTCCTGGAACATCACTCGAATTACGACTTTGATGCTGCTGCAGGGGAGGGGCACGAATATGAGCGGCTTGCTGTGCAGAATTGGGATGCGCCCATTGTGATAACCACCAATGTCCAACTGCTGGAATCGCTGTTCGCTAACAAACCAGGCAAGTGTCGCAAACTGCACAACATCGCGAATAGTGTCATCGTGCTCGATGAGGCACAAACCATACCGATTGAGCTTATGCGACCGACGCTTGCGGCCCTTGAGGAGCTGACAATTGACTTTGGCGTGAGTGTTGTGCTCTGCACGGCTACGCAGCCGGCCGTACAGGATGAGTGGCCGTTCGACTCGCATCCGCATGAGCTGTGTGGTCCGCATCAAGAGCTGTTCTCCATAGCTTTTGACGGCAGGGTTCGCTATCAGGTTGTGGGTGAGCTCCCAGAAGCTGAGCTGGCCGATAAGCTTGCGAATGAACATCAGGTGCTCTGTGTTGTGGGCAAGAAAGCAGAGGCACTTAACCTTTACCGTGACGTCGTTACGTGTGCTCGGGAGAGTAGTCTATTCAATGAAACCGAGAAACCTTATGATGCGGGTTTCTTTCATCTAAGTGCTCATATGATCCCGCTACATAGGTCGCAGATGATTACCAAGATAAGAAAACGACTCGATGCGGGTAAGCGTTGCGTGGTCATATCCACCCAACTTATAGAGGCGGGCGTAGACGTCGATTTTCCCATTGTCTGGCGTGAGATGGCTGGCTTGGATTCCATCGTACAGGCGGCAGGTCGCTGCAACCGCAATGGTAGGCGTGTCGATGAGGTAGGCGAAAAGATCCCGGGCGATGTCTTCGTCTTTGAGCTTGCCGAACAAGACGGTGCCTTCTCGCGTCCAGGGCCCCGTACGTTTCTTGGGAAAACGCGCTCGATTGCCTCTGAGCTTCTCAATGTGGATGGCTTGAGTATTGATGTTACCTCGATTGATCTATATTTCAGGCGTCTCTACCAGACTGAGTCACTTGATGCTCAGTGTGTCATAGAGATTGACGACAAGGGGCGCAAGAGACGTGGCTCTCGAGGCCTTTATGAGGAGATCTCTGACTGTCAGAGACACCTTTCATCCAGCAAGGGATTCCTCTCATGTTACATGGATTACGGCTATGACTTCGAGGTTTATGCCCGCACTTACAAGGTTATAGACGATGAGGGTGAGCCAGTCTTTGTCCCTTGGGATGAAGGGGGAAGACGGCAGCTCAAACGTTTGCTGGACTCGATCGGACAAGAAGCATCTCTTATTCGCTCGCTGCAGCCCTATAGCGTAAGCGTGTATAAAAACCTCATGCAAGATTTGGAGCGAGAGGGACTCATTGAGCACTATGGCCTTGTGAGTGTGCTTCGCATGGAGGATGACTGTCGCAAGGTCTATAGCGAGGAGACAGGCCTGCTCCCACCAGACGAGGAGGTGCTCAACATACTTGCTATGTGATACAGAATAGGCGTTTTGGTTGACGCAAACGTGTTTAGAGAAAGGAGGGAGTGCATGGGCTATGGCATAAGGATATTAGTAAAGGGTCCTCGCGCATGCTTTACACGTCCAGAAATGAAAGCCGAGCGTGTCAGTTACGACGTGATAACGCCATCTGCGGCGCGGGGGATCCTCGAGGCGGTTTACTGGAAGCCAGCGATTTCATGGTGCATCGATAGCATCGAAGTGCTCAATGAGATTCGCTTTGAGACATTCCGGCGCAATGAGGTGGAAAGCAAACTTCCCTATAGCGGAAAGTCGGGTGCCAAGTCGATTGCGGATGGCAAAAACCTGCCGCTCTGCGAGGTTGCATCGGAGGACCGTCAGCAACGTGCGACACTTCTGTTACGTGATGTTGCCTACATCATCAATGCTCACTTCGACCTGACCGATCGTGTGGGTGAGGGCGATACAGTTGAGAAGCACTACAACATTGCTCTGCGCCGTCTACGCAAGGGGCAGTGCTTCAACCAGCCCTACTTCGGGTGTAGGGAGTTTGCTGCCGAGGTCTCACTGCTTGAGGAGGGTGAGGAAGCATCGCCTTCTTTCTATGCGGGAATCTCAGAAAAGGATCTTGGCTTCATGCTCTACGACCTCGACTTCACGGATGTGAGAAAGCCTGAGCCTAGGTTCTTCCGTGCCGTTATGAAGAACGGTGTCATCGATGTTTCTGCAGCGTTGCAGGAGGTGGTCGGATGATAGTCAAAGACCTTTATGACCTCTATGAGCGTTATGCTGCGGACCCTCAGATGCAGGACAAAGTACCTCCTAAGGGTATGAGTCGGGAAAAGGTTGAATGGGAGCTCGTGCTTTCCGAGAGCGGTGCACTGGTGAATGTCATCCCACTGTCGCATGGTGATGGGAAGGGTTCGAACCGTTATTGCGTTATGACTGTTCCGGAACACCGTACGCGCACGAGCGGTGTCAGCCCCTTTTTCCTCTGTGATACCGCTGCCTATCTTCTTGGTATGGCCGACATCTCAAAAGCTAAGGATGAGAGTGAGGTAGTAAAGGCTCAAAGAAAGGCTCAAGAAAGGTGGGAGGCCTCGCGAGACTATCATTTGAGTATTCTCAGCAGTTGCGATGACGTTGCGGCCCAGGCGGTAATGGGGTTCTTCTCTCACAATATTCTGAAAGAAAGAGAGAATGATGATCTCTTGCGTGATATCGCTGAAAGTGGCAATCTTATCTTTGCTCTGAAGGATTCCGATGGCAATATCGTGCCTATTCACGAGAGCAAAGCCATTATGGCTGCTTGGGAATCTTCTCATGTATCAGCATCAGCAGATGAGCCGTGTATACGTGGCCAATGCTCGGTAACAGGGAAGGTAGCACCTTTAGCTCGTTTGTTTCCCCAGGTAACGGGCCTTGCTGGTGCACAATCGTCCGGAGCATCCCTTATCTCGTTTAACTGTGATTCGTTCAATTCCTATGGAAGGACCCAAGCGTATAACGCCTCAGTTTCGCAATGGGTTGCCTTTGGAGCGGGGACAGCCCTCAAGATGTTGCTTTCCGACCCAGAGCGTAAGATCCGCCTGGGCGCCACCACTTTTACATTTTGGAGTGACAGGCCTTCACCTGACGAGGATAGCCTCTTTATACGATTCTTTGGTGGGGGCGACAAGAACGATACTGCTGAGGACTCGGCGACCGTTACTCGTGTTCGCGATGCAATCAAAGGTATCAAAAGTGGGCACCCTCTCAGGGCGAACTTTAACCCTGATGTGCGCTACTACGTATTGGGCATCTCTCCCAATGCCGCGCGACTCTCTGTTCGCTTCTTTGAGACCTCCACGCTCGGAGAGGTGGCTGAACGCTACGGTCAATATCTGCGAGACATTGATATGGTGGATGTATCGACGACTTCGATTTTCCAACTCATCAGGCAGTGCGCAGTTCAGGGGAAATACGAGAATCTCCCATCCACACTCGTGAACCCGTGTATGCGGGCGATGCTTACTGGCAGCAGGTTTCCCCAGTCTCTTCTCAGTACGCTCCTCTCGCGCATGCGAGCAGATCATGGGTCAAACAACCGCTGGGATATGGGTCAACGAGCATCACTTATCAAGGCATGCCTGGTGCGAAACCTACAATCGACGAGAGAAAGCGAGATTGACGTGGCATTGAACAGAGACAACAACTGTGTGGGATACCTTCTTGGTAGATTGTTCGCCGTGATGGAGAGGGCGCAGTCGGAGGCGCTAGGCACCACCAATGCGACCATCCGTGACAAATACATTGGTTCCGCATCGGTTACGCCGGCACGTGTGATGCCGACGCTCATGCATGGCTGCCAGAATCATCTGAGCGACTTGCGCAAGAAGAAGCCCGGGCTGAACGTCATCCTTGAAAAGGAACTTGACGAAATAGTGGGCAGGAAGCTCTCGGATAATCCCTACCCTGGGACTCTTTCTATGGAGGATCAAGGAGAATTCTTCATTGGCTATTACCAAGAGCGTGTCGACCTCTGGACTTCACGCAAACGGGATGACGTTGCGCCCGACGAAGCTGCAAGCAACGACCTCAGCGAGAATTAGGAGAGTATTATGCCAGAGCCAATTCAAAACCGCTATGACTTCGTTTTCTTCTGCGATGTTAAGAACGGCAATCCCAACGGTGACCCCGATGCAGGAAATCTCCCACGTATCGATCCCGACACCTCGCAAGGAATCATTTCCGACGTGTGCATCAAGCGTAAGATTCGCAATTACGTTGACCTTATTAAAGGCGAAGCCATAGATGATCCCGATGTGAATGAGGGAGAGTTGGGCTACAAGATCTACGTGCAGGAAAGCGCCGTTCTCAATGAGCGCAATCGCAAGGCGTACGTACATTACAAGCTCATCCCACAAGCAAAAAAACTCCCAAAGAAAGTGGAGGATCAGATAAAAGTCACTAAGTTCATGTGCGATAACTTTTATGACATTAGGGCTTTTGGTGCGGTCATGACAACAGGTGTCAATTGCGGCCAGGTGCGCGGACCTGTGCAGTTGTGCTTCGGCGAATCTATTGACCCAGTCGTACCGCTCGAGATGAGCATTACGCGTATGGCTGCTACTGAAGCCAAGGAGGATAAGGACAACAAGACCATGGGACGCAAACAGTACGTGCCCTATGGTCTCTATCGCATCGAAGGGTTCGTCTCCGCCTCCTTGGCTGAGAAAAATGGCTTCTGCCAAGCCGACCTCGATCTTTTGTGGGAGGCGCTCATGAACATGTTCGAGAACGATCGCAGTGCCGCTCGTGGTCTCATGACCTCTCGTGAGCTTATCGTCTTCAAGCACGAGAGCAAGTTTGGAAACGCTCCTGCCCATAGGCTCTTTGACTTGGTGCACGTAGATAAAGCTGATCCCAAGAATCAAGTGGCACGAGAGTTTGGTGACTACACCATTACTATTGACGAAGGAAAACGGCCTCAAGGCGTTGAGATAAGAACCTACGATTACATTGCCCCCTCTGCGTAGGACACGACCATGTATGACGAGGACGAACTGCTTGCCCTGTCTGGTCTCCAGCATCTGGCATACTGCGAGCGCCAATGGGCGCTCATTCACCTTGAGCAGATCTGGGAGGATAGCGCCGATACGCTTCGTGGAGACTATTTCCATGAGCGCGTGGATACGGTCGGCTATTCTTGCACTGATGGTGTGAGGTCAGAGCGGAGGGTTCGTCTCGTTAGCCGGAGTCTGGGGATCTATGGCGTCGCCGATATCGTGGAGTACGGTGTCGGCGATGCTGGCTCTTTTGTACGACCCATTGAATATAAGGTTGGTAGACCAAAGCTAGAGGATTGGGATCGAATTCAGATAACAGCACAGGCGTTGTGCCTTGAGGAGATGCATGGTCTGAAAATTCCCGAGGGCGCCCTTTTCTATGGAGAGACGCGGCGGCGGGAGCGGGTTGAGGTGACGCAGAAACTCAGGCGGAAGGTGGACTCGCTCTCGTTGCGTATGCACGATCTCTTTGAAATGGGAGTGACACCCCCTGCCGAGCATAATTCGAAGTGTCGCCGCTGTTCGTTGGCAAATGAGTGCATGCCTGAGGCTGGCTGTGTCGATGCACGGGGCTATTGGGTACGACACGGCGAGGATCTGGAACTGACATGAAGAGGCTTTTGAATACACTCTATTTGACAAACCCAGACGCATACCTTCGAAAGAAAGACGATGCGCTTGCCGTGTATGTCGAACAAAAAAAGGTCATGAGTGTTCCTTTCCACCTTCTTGAGGGGGTTGTGCTGTTTGGGCATGTCGGGTGCAGCACCGCTGTGCTTGGTGCTTGCGCAACGCGTGGCATATCTGTAGCCATTCTGGATGAGGGAGGTAGATTTCAAGCATCCGTGCGCGGACCCATATCGGGTAATGTGTTACTCAGAAGGGAGCAGTATAGGCGCTCGATGGATGTAATCGAGTGCCTTTCGGCTGCAAGGCGATTCGTTGCGGCAAAGGTGCACAACTCGCGGGTGGTGCTTCAGCACTATGTGCGTGACTACCCCGATATGGAAGGAATCGGAGCCGGGGATGCTATCAGAGAATTGAAGCAAAGCGGGGAGGAGATACGGCGTTGCAATAACCTTGATGAGCTGCGTGGTATAGAGGGAAATGCCGCCCATGTGTATTACTCTGCGATACAGGGGGCATTGCGCTGTGATGGGGTCACTTTTACCGGTCGTACAAGGAGACCTCCCAAAGACCCCGTCAATTCTGCCCTCTCATTTTTTTACACTATGCTGAGCAGGGAGCTAATGTCTGCGTGCGAATCGGTCGGTCTTGACCCACAGATGGGATACCTACACGCATGTCGCCCTGGAAGAGCGAGCCTTGCGCTCGACTTCATAGAAGAGTTTCGCGCACCTATGGTCGATCGTTTCGTCCTCTCGCTGTTTAATCGAAAGCAGCTGGTTGCGTCTGACTTTCTTGCTGAGTCTCAAGGCTTCCTACTCAAGGACTCAACTCGCAAGAAGGTACTTGGCTATTGGCAACAAAAGAAGCAGGACCAGCTGACTCATCCGTTTTTGGGCGAGAGGATGCCTCTTGGTCTTGTCCCATTTATACAAGCGCAACTATTCGCTCGATACCTGCGAGGGGATCTTAATGATTACCCCGCGTTTCTCTGGAGGTAGCGGTGTATGTTCTGGTGACATATGATGTCGCAAGCGGAGACGTGGGAGGTCCGCGTCGTCTTCGCCGGGTTGCAAAGATCTGCACGCAGTATGGTCAGCGAGTGCAGTACTCGGTATTTGAATGCCTGGTGGACCCTGGCCAGTATGAAAGTATGAAGCATGAGCTCGCCAGGATCATCGATGAGGGGCGGGATAGTCTACGTTTCTATAACTTAGGGAAAAACTGGAAGAACCGCGTTGAGCATATTGGTGCAAAAGACAGCTATGATCCGGAAGATCTGTTATGCATCTAGAGGACTTTTTGCCTGCGCGAACCCTTAGCGGTGGCTAAGACCCTGTAGGTTCGCGCAAAACGAGACACGAAAAGTGGCGGTTTTCTGGGATCGGCAAGTTCCTCTGTCGTCATTTTCTTCGATAGTGTATATAAAATTATATCAATTCATTGATACGTATGAATTGACGGTCGCGCCCCGTGCGGGGCGCGTGGATTGAAACATGAGGGGATTTGCTACGCAAATCCTAAAAGCGCAGGTCGCGCCCCGTGCGGGGCGCGTGGATTGAAACTTAACCGTAAGCAATTCCGGGACATCAAGCACCCCGTCGCGCCCCGTGCGGGGCGCGTGGATTGAAACGCATGGAGTCCTGC
>ERZ772764.64-NODE-64-length-67811-cov-7.500517_pt1 | contig 67811 bp, 64 predicted proteins | sample MGYA00512163_ERZ772764 | MGnify/ENA primary metagenome ERZ772764 (study PRJEB29015, sample SAMEA2737903) | human oral metagenome | biome: human oral; feature: human-associated habitat; material: dental | place: China | collected 2094 ... | reverse complement strand
TGGGGGCATGTGGAACACGTTGATGACCCTCACTTGACGGCACGCCGTACACTGCCACTCGTCGGTGAACGTACGAGACGGAACGTTCAGGGTCGAGTGGCAGTGCCGCCCTCACTGCCACTCGGCATCGAGCGTACCGCATTGGCACAATCAGGGTCGAGTGGCAGTGCGTCCGGTACGTTCAGGGTCGAGTGGCAGTGCGACTCACACTGCCACTCGGTGGTGAGCGTGCTGGGCGGCGCGCCGTACACTGCCACTCGACATCGAGCGTACCGCATTGGCACGATCAGGGCCGAGTGGCAGTGCTGGCCGGGACGAACTCCGAACCCGCAACCGTCATGCCGATTGGAGAGTGGTCCAACTGGGCAAATGCGCTCGGGCAACCGCCCGCCAAGTCGCAGGGAGGTTGCGCCAGAGCCCGCAGGCCTCGGCCTGGGGCCTGACCGCACGGAAAGGCGCAGTCTGGGCAGAGGGCCTTGCTGATGGCGCCCTCTGGGCTAGGCCGGGGTACTATAAGGCTGCCAGTTGTGGGCTCAGGAGGTACCGGGAACTCAGGCTTAGGGTTCGCCTTGTCTACTCCCATGGCATGTCACGCATGGGCGCAGAAACGTACATGAATCGCTCCAACCAGCCGCAGTTCTGATGATCTTCGCGATTCGTGTACACTATTGGCGGAGCTCACGAGAGCCCAAAGAGTCCCTTGAACCAGCTTACGATGGCGTCCCACCAGCTCTGCCCGCTGTCCTCTGTCGAGGCGGACGCGCCGACGTGCGCAGAGGATGACGCCGAAGTCTGCGCGTCGGCTCCCAGCGTAAAGGCGGTGCTCGTACCGTACTCGTTGTCAAAGGCGCTGCGATCGATGAGGTCGCTCGAGAGACTTCCTGCGTCATCTGCGCTATAGCTCGTCGAATAGCTTCCGGTTACGGTCAGCGTGACGGTGGAGCTCCCCTCACGCAGCACGGCGCCGCTCGCGTCCTTGATAGTGACGTCTGTGCCTGACGTGTCGACGACCCTGCCGCCATCGGCCACCGCGAGGTTCGTGACGGTGGAGTCCCCGTTCACGACCCAGGTTGAACTTGCGTCCACGTTGACCGTGATGGGCGCCTCGGTCTTAGCGGAGTCGATCGCGCTCTCGTTGTCACGTACCGTGGCTGTGCCGGTCCACGTCGTCGAGCTTGTAAGATAGAGCTTGACCGACGAGATTGTATCGGCCTCCACGGCGCCCGAGAGCGTCTGGCTGATACCCGTAAAGCTGACCGCAGCACCGTTTGATCCTGCGCTGCCCCAGTTGTTTGAGCTGTTACCCGCAGCTAGGATGAGGTTGGCGGCGGTTGAGTCAAAGTCAAGCGTCGTATCCTTGAGCACCACATCCGCCTTCGTGTTCGTGAAGTAGAACATTGAGCCGGACGTGATGGCACTCTTGAGGGTGGAGCCCACCGCCTGGAAGGTCGCGGTCTTGCCCGTAGCTGTCTCGGCATCCCCTGAGGTGGACTGGTAGATGATGATACCGTCGGCAATGGGGTCGCTCGCGGTCTTCCCGCTCTGGGTGCTCTCGAGCGTTGAGTTGTTGATGAGGATGGTGTTCAGACCCTCCATGCCCGCAATCTGGCTTCCTGAGGAACTGCCTGTGACATTGTTCAACTCGATGTCGCCCGTCGAGTAGAGCAAGGGGGAGCCCGAGCCGGCAGTCTTGATGGTGGAGTTCGTGAGCGAGATGTTCCCGCCACCGCGATCGGTCGCGACGCCCGCGCTGTGGTCGCCCTGCGTGGAAATGTCGAGGGTATCGGCAAGTATGGTGCCGCCGTAGGTTGCGTCAAGGCCTCGACTGTTGCCGGCTGAGGTCGTGATGGAGCTGTCGCGCATGTAGGCGGTCGCTGAGTCGGTCGAAAAGACGCCATTCGAGCCCTCACTCGTTGCACTCAGTTTCGAGTTCGAGATCTTGAGAAGACTGCCGTTGCCCACAGAGAGAGCGATCGAGTTCAGGCCGTAGAAGTTGCAGTTGTCGCCGTTGTTATCATCGCCGGACTTGTCTACACTCGCGCCTGTCACGACAAGCGTGCCGCCACCCTTGGCAAGAAGCGCGTTCTGGTCACTCTCGGTCGCAGACACACTGTTGCCGTCAGAGCGCACCTCTTCGCCGTCGGCCGTGAGTGCGCCGGTGTAGCTTCCCGTATAGTCAAAAGATTGGGTGTTTGCGCCTCCCATGCTGCCGGCGGGAGGCTGCCCCTGGCTCATGCTGCCAGAGGGGGGCTGGGTCTGACCGCTCGGTGGCTGTCCTTGAGCGTTGGGAGCCGTTCCCTTGCTGTCATCTGAGGGCGGGGCCGGAGGGGTGCTGCTGCCTTGGGAGTCGCCGGAAGGCGCCTGCGGCTGGACGCTGCTTGTGGTGGAGCCCGTGTTCGTCGAGCTTGCCGAGCTGTTTTCGGCAAGGGCCGCCGTCGGGATCATCGAGAGCGTGAGCGCCCCCGTCACGACAGCGACGCCAATTTGGCGCAGGAGTCTATCGCCATCGAAGGCGACCGGGCGTGCCGCCGTCTCGTTCTCGTACTGCGAGCGTCTTTTTGTGGTAGTCGTGGTCATGAATCTCACCCTGCCCTTCGATGTGCTCGTGTCCGATAGGTTACGAGGAACTTTATCCAATGCTGGGGATGCCGTAGCGCTTGTTGGGACAATGTCACCTGCGTGGCACAAGCTTCTCCTCCCGCTGAAGTCATTTGATAAGGAATCTGAAGCGCGAAGTTTCACAGCATGTCACGTGGTTGGGCTCTCGCCCAAAGCCTTACAAGAAGTATGTGCCCTGCTTGTGCCAAAGCCTTGGCCAGTATCTCGGAGAACGAATATAAGACCAAAAGGTGGTATTCTGTGTGCTGCCATATCTGCCTGCACGGTGTCTGGCTCTAGACATGCCGTCTAGGCGCATGGGTGCTCCAACTGCATATCAAATGGACAAGGGGATTGTTTTGGAGTTCAACGACCTCACGCGCAGACAAGCGCTCAAGCTCATGATGGCTGCCGCTACCATGGCTGCCCTGACGCCCTCGGTGGCGACTGCCGATACAGCATCGGACCTCGCGCAGACCGAGGCCAACCTCAACAACGCGCAGGCTCAGGTGGAGCAGGTGCAGGCCCAGCTTGACCAGATTGCCCGTGACTACCAGGCCCTTGCCGAGGAGCAGTCCAAGACCCTCGCCCAGATAGAGGACAAGCAGGGCGAGATAGATGACACGCAAGAGCAGATCGACAGGAAGCAGAAGGAACTCGAGGAGAAGCAGGACCGCTTAGCCAAACGTCTCTCAAGCTCCTATAAGCATGGTGATGATAATATCCTCTCCATCATACTGAACTCAACGAGTCTCGAGGACCTCGCCTCTAGCCTCTACTACTTTGGCAAGATCTCCGACAGCGATCGCAGGATGATCGAGGAGGTCAAGACCGTCAAGGAGGAGCTTGCCCAGAAGAAGGCCGAGCTTGAGGGCCAGAAGGCCGAGCTCGAGGCGCTCAGTCAGACGCAGCAGCAGCAGATGCAGGCCATGCAGGCTAAGCAGGAGGAGGTCAACGCCACCTTGGCTGGTCTCTCTGACCAGGTGAAGCAGCTCATGGCGCAGCGTGATGACCAACTGGAGCAGATGGCTCAGGAAAAAGCCGCCCAGGAGCGGGCCGCCCGTGAGGCCGCAGAAGCTGCAGAAGCTGCGGAGGCCGCAGAGGCGGAGCGGAGACGGACGAGCTCACGGAGTGGAAACTCAGGTAGTAGCGGAGGCTCGGGTAGTAGGGGTACCACAGGCACGGTCAACCCCGGTGGCTCCCTGACCGGCGCGCAGCAGAGGGTCATCAATTGCTGCCATTCGACGCCATCACCGGGCGGTGGCCTCTGTGCCATGTGGGTGAGTCGGGTCTTTGCTAATGCTGGTTACGGCTATGCCTCGGGCAACGCGAACGATATGTACAACGCCTGGTGCACCAGCTCCAACAAGGGTTATCTTCAGCCGGGCATGGTCGTCGCGGTCTCCACGCACAGGCACTCCACGGCGGGGCGCATCTACGGGCACATCGGCATCTACGTAGGTAACGGTATGGTCATGCAAAACGTCGGTTCCATCACTACCCAGTCCCTGAGTGACTGGATTGCCTACTATGGTACGACGGTGACGCCGCGCTGGGGATGGCTCATGGGCATCTCGCTACGCTGATGAGGCGTGCATGTGCGGGTGGGTGCTCTTGACACAGATGGGCAGGTGCCTGCACATGCTGGATAGGACACTGGTGGGAGAGCTGTGAGGGAGTGGTCCCATGCAAATCGACAGGAAACACACGGCGCTCTTGGTCATCGACGTGCTGGAGGGGACGGATGCTGACAGCGTCTATCGACCCACACCCGACGAGCAGACCATGAACGAAAACTGCGTGAAGGTCACCCATGCCGCACGCTCCGCTGGCCTCCCCATCATCTTTTGCGATGACGCCCACATACCAGGCGTCGACAGGGAGCTCGAGTTGTGGGGTGAGCATGGCATTGCCGGTAAGACTGTGCCGATCGCAGCTCTCAAGGCAGGCTCCGGAGAGAGGGACTTCATCATCCCCAAGCGTCGCTATAGCGGCTTCTTTGGCACTGACCTCGACCTCACCCTGCGCGAGCTGGGCGTGACCCATCTTATCGCCATCGGTGCGGACACGAACATCTGCGTGCTTCACACGCTTGGCGATGCCTACTTCTTGGGGTACGATTCCATCGTTGTCGAGGATGCCACCCGCACGTTCCTCTGTGGGACGCAGGAGGGCGCCCTCGAGCACTTTAGGAAGTGCTACGGCTCAAAGATAGTCTCGACCGCCGAACTTGTCGCCGAGTTGGCATAGGACACCCTGCTTGGCGCAGCCGCGCGTTCTCCGCAAGTGGCTAGACCACGTAGAGCAGCGCGGAGAGCGTGATGCAGATGGCACCTGCGAGCACCCAGAGGTGCCAGATAAAATGCAGGTAGGGAACCTTCTTGGCCACATAGAAGCCCACACCTACGGTGTAGCAGATGCCTCCGGCCACGAGGAGCATGAAGGCGGGCGGTGGCAGCAGCTCATAGAGGTCTGTGATGCGAAAGACTATGAACCAGCCCATCGCGAGATAGATGAGGGCCGAAAGCCAGTGGGGCTGCCTCTCTTTGAGGAGTACCTCGGCGATGACGCCGGCGATTGCGATGCCCCAGATGAGAAAGGTGAGCTGCAGGCCACCGCGATCAGCGAGGGTTATGAGTTCAAAAGGCGCGTTGCTTCCGGCTATGAGCAGATAGATGGCACTGTGATCGAGGACGCGAAAGACCGACTTGGCTCTCTTGGGCACGAGTGCGTGGTAGAGTGTCGAGAAGAGAAACTCAAGGATGAGCGAGATTCCCATGAGGAGGGCCGCTACAAGGTGGGCGACCTCCTTATGGTCCATCGCCCGTAGGATGAGCAGCACGAGCGCTGCTATGGAGAGGAGCACGCCTACCCCGTGCGAGACCGAGTTGGCGATCTCCTCGCCCGTCGAGTACTGCCGTCCCTCCTTGGTGAGGCCTTGCTTTTGTTGGGTCATTTCCATGGGCTTACCTCGATTGCTGTAGCGGCTCTTGCTCCCCCTTGGGCAGCTGCCTGTGTTTGCGCGCCTATCCGTCGCTTCGCGAGTATGCGTTTCGCATGTTCTCGCTCGTTGTGAAGAGGACGTTGAAGAGGAGTCGGTCGGTTTCGTCGCGCAGCATGGCGGCGAGCCGCTCATTGGCTGTTGCGAGCCGTGCCACCGCATCCGCGCGAGTGAGCTTCGCGACCTCACGGTCTGCCTTTGCCACCAATGCGTGGCCCTTCGAGCCCACGGCGAGCTGATAGCGCTCTATGTGGGCGGTGTTGAGCGAGAACTGCGCGTCAGCCAGAGCGGCGATGAGGCGGCTTGCCCAGTAGAGGCTCTCGGTTGAGACGCGCCCCTCCTCGGTGTTCGAGAGGTACTCGGGCAGTTCGTTCACGTTGGCGAAGAGGGGTACGAGCGCATTGAAGATGTTGGAGCCAAAGGCCATCCACTGGAGCGCCCTGCTACCCGCAGGAGCATAGGGCCTGATCTGCAGGACGGCGAGGAAGTTGTTGCGGTTGATGCCGATGGGGCGGTAGATCCCACCTGTGGAATCACTGCCGAGCCGTCCGTAGGGGTCAAACGGCGTTCCCTGGTAGTGGAGGGAGAGCGCGTACTTCACGTCCTCTATCGTGAGCTTGCGCTCGGGGGTCCTGCACCAGGGAAGGTCGTCTGACTCTGGCCCCAAGGCCCCGGCGGGGTCATCCCAACCACCGTGAGGTGCAAGGTAGCGGTGCATGGACCAAGCTCGCGGCGTGTTGTAGACGTGATCGGCGTCGGAGTGGCTGCCAAAGGCGTCACGCGGATTGAAGATGCGCGTCCCAGTTGCGCCTGCCTCACTGCTTCTTGCTGCGTCTGTCTTGCTGCCCTTTGCCTCGCCTGCGGTGCGGGCGGTGTTGGTCAGGTCGAGATGGTGCTCGTCCATCCATGCTTCGAGATCGGCAGAGCACATGAACTCGGACCTCTTGCCACGGGCGTCGGCGAGGTCAAACTCGTCGATGCCAAGCTGGTTGGGCATCGTGACGTAGCAGTCGTCCGGCACGCGCCGCGCGATCCAGTGGTGTCCGCCCACGGTCTCGAGCCACCAGATCTCATCGACGTCCGAGAAGGCGATGCCGTTCATCTCGTAGGTACCGTACGCCTCGAGGAGCGAACCCAAGCGCTTGACACCCTCGCGGGCCGAGCGGATGTAGGGGAGGACGAGCGTGACCATGTCTTCCTCGCCTATACCGCCGCTTTGCTCACCCACATAGCCCGCCTCACCCTCTCTGCCTTTAGCCTCTGTGAGCTCGACCAGGGGGTCGGCGCCAAGCACGCGCTCGTTTGAGGTCAACGTCTCGGTCGCGGTCATTGCGACGTCAGCCTCGTTCACGCCTGCCGCCGCCCAGATGCCCTTTGATGCGCAGGCGTCCGGGACCGAGCTGTAGCGCAAGGGATTGTCAGGCAGGTCAATCTCCACATGGCTGATGGTGGAGCGATAGTGGCGAGGCTGATCGGCGGGAAGGATGACCTTCATGCGCTTCGCCGTGAACTGGCCCGCAGGCGAGTCCTCGTTCCTCGCGATGATGGTCGACCCATCGTAGCTTGCGTTCTTGCCGACGAGAATGGTTGTGCAGGCCATACGCCCTCCCTCTCTCTATGCATGTCCTATTCTTGCGCAAATGCGCGCAGCCATAGCGGTTTCCCGAAGCTTACACAACTCGCTGGTCTTTCTGTGGACGCATGTCGTCAGGCTGCATGTGCATGTTGTCGGGTCAAGACGAGTTGCTTCGTGTGACTTGATGCTCAGGTGTGTCCATGCCGTGCCTTACGATTCTGCAACATCTGAGACGGTCTTGACCACTCGAGGCAAACACGTGGCATAATGCACGCGACCAACACAGGTGGTTGAGGGCTAGGAGGATGCATTCAATGGCGATGAAGTTCAAGCGCAGGTTACCCATTCCCCAAGAGATTCGCGAGGAGATGCCCCTTCCTGCCCATCTTGCGGACAGAAAGCGCAGCTTCGACGAGGCTGTCGCCTCTGTGATCAAAGGAGAGGATCCTCGCCTCCTGCTCGTTATGGGCCCGTGCTCTGCAGATCGCGAGGACTCGGTGCTCGATTACGTGGTTCGCCTCGCGAGCCTTGAGGAGGAGGTTGCGGACAAGCTCCTCTTTATCCCGCGCGTCTACACCAACAAGCCGCGCACGAAAGGTACGGGTTACAAGGGCCTGCTTCACAATCCAGACCCGAACGGTGCGCCCGACCTGCTCGAAGGCGTCAAAGCGATCCGTCACATGCACCTGCGTGTGGTGGAGGAGTCGGGCATGTTCACTGCTGATGAGATGCTCTATCCAGAGAACTATCAGTACCTGATAGACCTGCTCTCCTACGTGGCCGTGGGGGCCCGCTCGGTGGAGAACCAGCAGCATCGTCTTGTGGCGAGCGGCGTCTGTGGCGCCGTGGGCATGAAGAACCCTACGGGCGGCTCCACTGCGGTCATGCTGAACTCGATACATGCCGCTCAGGCCCGCCAGACCTTCATCTTTCGCAACTGGGAGGTTGAGACGACGGGCAACCCCCTCGCGCATGCCCTCCTGCGCGGGTACGTGGGTGACGACGGTGTGAACTATCCCAACTACCACTTCGAGTACCTGGAGCGCCTTGCTGAGACCTACGATCCGGCTGCTTACGAGAACCCTGCTGTCATCATTGACTGCAACCACGACAATTCCGGCAAGCGCCCTGGCGAGCAGGGGCGCATCGCGATGGAGGTCCTTGACTCCGTGCGCCGCAGCTCAGACATCGCGAGGCTCTTCCGTGGCCTCATGGTCGAGTCCTACCTCGTTGGTGGCAGCCAGGACGTGGGCGGCGGGGTCTATGGACAGTCGATCACCGATGCCTGCCTTGGCTGGGATGATACCGTCAGGCTCGTGTGCAGTATCGCTGAGCGCCTGTAAGCGGTAGACTCCCTCACGTCCGTGTCCCACAGGTTTTGGGGCGCGAGGCTCCGGGCGTTCGGTGGCGACGAAGCGACCATTCGGTGCGCACGTGGCGTCTCGTACTCAGCACAATTCTGAGGGCATTGTGCTAGCTCGAGCGAAGGGGCAGCTCTCTCTGTGCGAGTTGCACGTACTCGAGCGCGTTGTCACGGTTGCGTCCGATCTCATCGGAAGACATCGCCCTCCTCACCCGCGCTGGGCTGCCAAACGCGAGGCTACCGTCTGGTATCTCGGTCCCTTGGGTCACGAGCGCGCCTGCGCCCACGATGCAGTCGCGCCCGACTCTCGCACCGTTGAGGAGAATAGCGCCCATGCCGATGATGGTGTTGTCGCCGACCGTGCAGCCGTGCACGATGGCGTTGTGGCCAATGGAGACCCCCTCACCGACGTGCACCGGAAAGCCAGGATCGACGTGGATGGTGACGTTGTCCTGCACATTGCTCCTCGCGCCGATGATGATGGGGGCGCAGTCGGCCCTCACGACCGCACCGTGCCAGACAGAGCTATCCGCTCCCATCGAGACGTCGCCCGTGACGGTTGCGGATGCGGCGATGTAGACGCTTCCCTCCATGGCACTATCCTCTCTCTGTGCGGTCCTCTGGCCTCCTGCTGCAAGGCTATGGTGCCTTACGAGCGTCGTACGTAGAGTGTACACGAAGAAGGTGCGGGGTGGCGAAGGGCGCGTGCCTGGCCCTCTGTCGGCGTTGACTCAGGCGTCATTGCCGAGTGTGGGGCGGCGGGAGGCACATCGGGGCGTTTCGGGATGGTGACGCGCTGATAAACCTTAGGGTTACGCCGCGCGTCGTCATGACGCGTATGCGACAACTCGTCTAGAATAGCTATGGTCTTCTGCCTAGATCGGTTAAGGACGACAGGACAGATGGAAAACGTATGCCATGGACTAAGGCGGCGTTGTAGCCGTGAGCGACTGAGGCTTCGCCTGCCAGCGACCACCACGAGACCGAGTCGCGAAAGGCGCGATGGGTCCAGTGAGGAGGGATACATATGGCCGACATGATAGAGATCAGCCACCTCGATAAGTACTTCGGCGACCTACACGTCCTCAAGGACGTGAGCCTGAATGTGCGCGAGGGTGAGAAGGTCGTGCTCATTGGCCCATCGGGCTCGGGCAAGTCGACCCTCATTCGCTCCATCAACTGGCTCGAGGAGCCCACGAGCGGTGAGGTGCGCGTGGGGGGTACGCTCCTCACGCGCAAGAATCACCTTGAGGTCACGCGTACCTACACCTCGATGGTGTTCCAGCAGTTCAACCTCTATCCCAACATGACCGTCATGGGCAATCTCACGCTCGCACCAATACGGCTGCAGGGCAAGAGTCGCGAGGAAGCCGAGAGTACCGCACTCGCCAACCTAGAGCGCGTCGGCCTTGCCCATAAGGCGGACGAGTATCCCCAGAACCTCTCGGGTGGCCAGCAGCAGCGTGTCGCCATCGCACGGGCACTATGCACGAAGCAGCCTGTGATGCTGCTCGATGAGCCCACGAGTGCGCTAGACCCCGAGATGGTCAACGAGGTCCTCAACGTGATGGTCGAGCTGGCCCAAGAGAACATCACGATGGTCTGCGTGACGCACGAGATGGGCTTCGCGCGTCAGGTGGCTGATCGTGTGGTGTTCATGGATGACGGCCAGATCCTCGAGACGGGTACGCCCGAGCATTTCTTCACCCATCCTGACAACCCACGTTGCCAGGAGTTTCTCGACAAGATCCTCAAGTAAGAGGAGGCACAGGGGACATGAGGCAGAACAGTCGAGAGCAAGGCGGCTTCGGGATCATGGGCATCGTGGGCCTTGCAGGTGGCAAGGGCGGCACGGGGCGTGACGCCATATGTCCACCAACCCTCACGAGGCGCTCCTTCGTGGGCGCGATACTGGCTGTGGCCTCGGCGGGTCTCTCGCTTATGGGCTGTGCCGGCTCGGGCTCGCTCAGCGCCGCCGACGGCGTGTCTGCCGTGAGGGCCCGTGGTCGCCTCAAGTGTGGTGTCAAGACCGATGTTCCGGGATATGGCTACCAGGATCCTGCCACGGGTACCTTTCGTGGGATGGAGATAGACATCTGCTACGAGATCGCGGCGCGCCTCTTCTCCGTGACGGCGGTCGAGGCGCAGGAGAGGGGCCTCGTTGACTTCACGGGCGTCACAGCCAAGACCAGAGGCCCGCTCGTCGATTCGGGCCAGGTGGACCTTGTGTGCGCAACCTACACGATCACAGAGGAGCGCAAGAGGTCCTGGAACTTCACCGATCCCTACTACACGGACTCCATTGGCATGCTCGTCCTCAAGTCCTCGGGCCTCAAGACCCTCGCCGACCTCGATGGTAGGGTCGTCGGCGTTGGCGAGGGCGCCAACACGAAGAAGCTCATGCAACAGATGCTCAAGGACCAGGGCCTTGGTGACATCAGTGTGAGCTACCCGCAGTATCTCGACTATCCCACGCTCGCCGCAGCTCTTGCCTCGGGCAACATCGACGTGTTCGCCATCGACCGTTCCATCCTGGGGGGCTACTTCAACGACAGCAACGAGCTCCTCGAGCCCGACCTTGTCTTTGGGGAGCAGCGCTACGGCGTCTGTACCAACAAGCAAGCGACGGAGCTCTCGGACCTCTGCGATGAGGTGGTCGCCCGCATGGTCTCAGACGGCAGCATCGATGCGCTCGCCGAGCGTTACGGCCTGCTTTAGGAAGGGGCTGACAGCATGGAACTTGCCAACGCTGACAGGTGGGCTGCGACGCTCGCCAACGCGGACCTCCTGTGGCAGGGGTTCCTCTTTACGGTGGGGGTCTCGCTTCTGGGGCTTGTCCTCTCGCTCGTGGTGGGGACGCTGCTGGGCGTCCTCTCGACCACGCGCTCGGGGGCGCTGCGTGCCATCGCCCGCGTCTACGTCGAGTTCTTCCAGAACACGCCAATCGTGGTGCAGGTGTTCTTCGTCTACACCGCAGGTCCCATGATACTGCAGGCTGCCATGGGCGCCGAGCATGTGGTAAGGATAGCTCCCTTCCTGCTCGTGGTCGTGTGCGTCGGTCTCTATCACGGCGCGTACGTGGCCGAGGTCATCCGTACCGGCATCGAGGCGATACCGCGCGGGCAGATGGAGGGCGCCCAGTCCCAGGGCTTCTCGCGGGTGCAGGCGTACCGCTACATCATCTTGCCCCAGACCTTCCGCATCATCCTGCCGCCCTTGGCAAACCAGGCGCTGAACCTCGTGAAGAATACCTCGGTGCTCGCGCTGATAGCCGGGGGCGACCTCATGTACCAGTCAGACATCATCGTCGCCGACACGGGATATTTGCAGGGCTACGTCGTGTGCTGCGTCCTGTACTTCCTCATCTGCTTTCCCATTGCCATGCTCATCACGTGGCTCGAGGCTCGCAGCAAGCAGACGCCCAGGGCGAGCAAGCAAGCCAAGGGACGCGCGTCCGTCGCTGCCACGGGCACCAAGGGGGTGTAGAGATGGAGATCTTCACCGCCAGCAACGTGAGCTTCATGCTCCAAGGCCTGTTCAACACCATCGTCATCTCACTCGCCTCCATAGGACTCTCTATCATCTTTGGCACGATCCTCGCACTTACGAAGACGTATTGCACAGGCAGGCTCCGCTGGCTCAGCTGGATCGTGAGCGCCTACATAGAGCTCTTCCGCTGTACACCCAACCTGCTCTGGATCCTGATATTCCGCTTCACGATACAGGGGGACAACGTCCTCATATCGATCCTCGCCTTTACGGTGTTCACCTCGGCCGTCATGGCCGAGATCGTGCGCGGGGGGCTCAACGCCCTGCCCAAGGGGCAGTTTGAGGCCGCCCAGTCCCAGGGCTTTGGCTTCTTTGCCACGATGTGTCTCATTGTGCTGCCCCAGGTGTTCAAGATGATCGTGCCGGCGCTGTTCAGCCAGTGCACGACCGTCATTAAGGACACCTCGTACCTGCGTGGCATCGACGTCCATGAGTTCATGAGGAACTCGGCCGTCGTCATGGGCCAGGCCTCCACGCTCCAGCAGATCCTTCTGCTCTATGGCTTCGTCCTTCTCACCTACTTCGTCTTGAACTTTGCCATCTCGCTGGCTGTCCGTGCCTACCAGCGACGTATTGTTGCCGCCTGACCCAAGGCGAAGTCCTCTACCAACACGTCTGTCTTCGAAGGGAACGACATGAGCGACAGCTACATCGACGCACGTCACAGTACAGATGTCGCCGGAGGTCACGGCGACAGGGACCCCATCGTCATCTCAATCGCCCGTGACTACGGGGCCGAGGGCCATGAGGTGGGCAAGCTCCTCTCTGTACGCCTGGGGCTTCCCCTGTACGACAACGAGCTGCTCGTGCGCTCCGCCCGGCGTATGGGCGTGGACGTGGACGAGGCGGCTGCCTACGACGAGCGCACCCAGCGTGGCCCTCTGGCCTTCCTGCCCGACTCGACGGATCAGCGTACGGGTGCCGACAAGCTTTTTAAGGCCATGAAGCAGGTCATACTCGACCTTGGGAGCAGCAAGAGCTGCATCATCGAGGGGCGCCTCTCTGACTACATTCTGCGTGACAACCCCAACCTGATCTCGGTGCTCGTGACGGCGCCGCTTGAGTGCCGCGTCAGGATCGTGGGTGACAAGAGGGGCCTCTCCACGCACGACGCGCTCGTGCTCGTGAGGCGCATGCAGCACCGTCGCGAGCGATTCTATACCCGATACTCCGCAGGCAAGTGGGACATGTACACCGACAAGGACCTCATCGTGGACCGCTCGGTGTTCGGAAGGCAGGGCTGCTGCGAGATCATCGCGGCCGCCTACGAGTACAAGAGGGGGTTGCTCGAGGCGGATCGCTGAGCGCGGTCGCGAGACGGGTCCCGACTGTGTGTACGATGTGGACTCAGGTCGCACAGGTGTCGCCGGGCCAAGCAAGCGGGTATTCTTTCAAAAGTTAGTGAGTAATCTTTCAAGCTATGCCGGCTGCGTGCGAGGCTTCAATGCGACCAGGGGCCTTCAGGGTCGGGGGCTGCAAACGTCCGGCGACAAGGTAGGCGCGCATGCTTCAGCTCAGGGATGTCTCGAAGGCGTACAGGACTGGCTCCTTCACCCAGGTCGCACTCGATGCGGTTTCGGTCTGTCTGCGTGACAATGAGTTCGTGGCCGTGCTTGGTCCCTCTGGCTCGGGCAAGACCACGCTGCTCAACATCCTTGGTGGCCTTGACCGGGCTGACTCGGGCGACATCATCATCAACGGTGTCTCGACCAAGAGCTATCGTCCCAGGGATTGGGATAACTACCGCAACCACCGTGTGGGCTTCGTCTTCCAGAGCTACAACCTCATACCACACCAGTCGATACTCTCCAACGTGGAGCTTGCCCTCACGCTCTCGGGTGTGGGGCGCGCTGAGAGACACCGTCGGGCCGTCGAGGCCCTCACGGAGGTGGGGCTTGCGGAGCACGTCCACAAGAGGCCGAGCCAGCTTTCGGGTGGCCAGATGCAGCGCGTGGCGATTGCCCGCGCCCTCGTGAACGACCCCGACATTGTGCTCGCCGACGAGCCGACCGGCGCCCTTGACAGCGAGACCGGTATCCAGGTCATGGACATCCTCAAGCGGGTGGCCGATGACCGCCTGGTCGTGATGGTGACGCACAACCCCGAGCTTGCCGAGGGTTATGCGACGCGCATCATCCGCGTGCAGGATGGGCGCATAGACGGAGACTCGGATCCGCTCTCGGGCGACGCGGTCCTGGCCGTGGGGACTTCCGGCATGGCCAAGTCCGCGATCGATGGTGCGGCGGCGCAGACCCCTGTATTTGGTGGGTCGCCTGCGGGGGCCTCAGACGGGAGGGGAGAGCCTGACGCAGACGTGACCGGCGTCATGCCGCCTGTGGGTGCGAGCAGACTCGACAAGCGACGGAGCAGGCGTGCCTCGATGGGATTTCTCACTGCACTCTCGCTCTCGTTCAACAACCTCATGACCAAGAAGGGGCGAACGGCGCTCACGGCCTTCGCAGGTTCCATAGGCATCATTGGCATCGCGGCCATCCTCGCCCTCTCCAACGGCGTCAACAACTACATCACCAAGACGGAGGAGGACGCGCTCTCAAGCTACCCGCTCACGATCAACAAGAGCAGCCTAGACGTCGCAACCCTGCTCTCGTCCGCGATGGGGACGGGTAGTAAGGGCAGCTCGGAGTCGAGCGAGTCTGACCAGGCCGGCGTGGACGGATCTGGCGAGATCAGGCAGACGAGGCTCGCCGCAGACATGTTCGCCAAGGTCAAGTCTAATGACCTCGCATCGTTCAAGCGCTACCTGGAAGGCGACGCGTCAGACATCGGTCGATACGCGGCCGACGTCCAGTATGGCTATGGCATCGCCCCACAGGTCTTCGAGAGCGACAGCTCCAAGGGCATCGTGAGGCTCAATCCCTCCGAGACGGGCAGGAAGATGGCCAGTGGGGCCATGGGCTCGGCCCTCACGGGCGGCTCCACGAACTCGTCCTTCAGTGAGCTCGTGGATGACCGCAGGTTGCTCGAAAGTCAGCTGCGCGTGGTCAGGGGCCGCTGGCCCGAGGCGGCTGACGAGGCGGTGCTCACACTCGACAAGGATGGGTGCATCAGTGACTACACCCTCTATAGCCTGGGGTTCTATGATCCCGACGTCATGCGCCAGATGACACAGCAGATGCTGAACGGCGAGGAGGTGAAGATGCCTGATAACACCCGGGCGTTCACCTACGACGACGCCATGGGCATGACCTTCAAGGTGATACCCGCGAGTGCTCTCTATCAGAAAAACGAGGCGCAGGGTACGTGGACAGACATGTCCGACGACGAGGGCTACATGAGGGAGAGACTCGACGAGGGTATCACGCTTAGGGTCGTGGGCGTCGTGAGGCCCTCTGACTCTGCAGGCTCCACGAGCGTGCGCGAGGGCATCTCCTACACCTCGGCGCTCACCCGTAGGCTCATCCAGGAGTCGTCTGACTCCCAGATAGTGCGAGAGCAGCTTGCCAACCCCGACGTGGACGTCTTCACAGGCAAGACCTTCGAGGAACTTCGGGACAGCCAAGGCAGGGCCTTTGACATGAGCTCGATGTTCACGATCGACCAGGGCGCGCTCAAGAGGGCCTTCTCCTTCGACTCGAGTGCGCTTGGCAGGTCGGCGGCCGACATGGGCGAGCTCGACCTCTCGGGGGTGAGCCTTGACCCATCGGGCTTCGACATGAGTTCGATGAGCCTTGACACCAGCGCACTCGCCTCGATCTTCGACGCGGACACGATGTCAAAGATCCTGGGCAACGCACCCAAGTTCGACTTGGCAAGGAGCGGGCTTGCGGATCTTGGTTCGGGACTCACCGACGAGCAGGCCAAGCGTATCACCCAAGCTGCCAACAAGCTCGCGAGCGGCTTCATCGCATGGATGGAGAAGAACCATCCGGGGGAGTTGGGTCCTTGGGCGGGGCCTGGCCCGGCAGCGGGATCGAGGGCCGCGGATGCCGCAGGCGCATCAGGCGACACCTCCAGCGGACCTGCAGCTGATGGCGGCCGTGTATCGGGCTACGTCGCGTATCTGCGGGAGTACCTCTCAAACGATGAGACTGCCAAGGAGGTGCTTGCGGAGCTGCGAGGCATGCTTGGGGAGGAGGCCTCGAGGCTCGTGGAAGGGGCCATGCAGGACTACCTGACCAAGCAGTTCGTGCCGTACTTCTCCGAGGCCCTAGGCTCCCTCATGTCAGAGGCGGCTCAGGCGATGGCGACACAGCTCGCCCTCCAGATGCAGCAGCAGATGGCGGCGGCGACGGGCCAGTTGGGCACACAGCTTTCGAGCGCCATCTCGGGGCAGCTCCAGAAGCAGATGGCAACACTTACGAGTGCCATGCAGGATGGATTCAGCGTAGACCCGACGGCCTTCGCGAGCGCCATCAGGCTCAACGTGAGCCAGGATGACCTGACGTCCCTGCTCACCAACTTCATGAACGCCAAGGACCTGAGCTACGAGAGCGACCTCAAGAAGCTCGGCTACGCTGACGTCGCCAGCCCGGAGTCCATCAGGATCTACCCCAAGGACTTCAAGGCCAAGCAGGGTGTTCTTGACATCATCGACGGCTATAACAGGAAGGTGAGTGGCGCGGGCGACGATAGCCAGACCATCCAATACACCGACATCGCGGGGACGCTCATGAGCTCGGTCACGAGTATCGTGGACATGGTGTCCCTTGTCCTGATCGCCTTCGTGTCGATCTCGCTCGTGGTGAGTTCCATCATGATCGGTATCATCACCCATATTTCGGTGCTCGAGCGCAGGAAGGAGATAGGCATCCTCCGCGCGATGGGTGCCTCGAAGCTCGGCGTCGCCAACATCTTCAACGCCGAGACTGTGATAGAGGGACTCTTCTCGGGAGTTCTTGCCATGGCTGTGGTGTACGTGGTGTCCGTACCGGTCAACAGCATCGTCGAGCAGACGCAGAAGGTTTCGAACATCATGGCGCTCACGCCGCAGAATGCCTTGGCGCTGATAGCGGTCTCGGTCGTGCTCACGCTCGTTGCCGGTACCATGCCTGCCATGAGCGCGGCCCGTCGTGATCCGGTCGAGGCGCTCAGGAGCGAGTAGGGACGCCGGGCTCTGGTGTGTCTCACCTCAGTTCTGGTGGGTGCCTCGGTAGGTTCCTCGGTGCTCCAGGGTCTGCGGGGCATCGAGGAGGGAGTGCGTCAGCCCGGCAAGGCGAAAGGAGCTCTGCTCGGCCGTCCTACCAACCAAGCCTGCTGCCATTGATGCCTTCCCAGTTGTCGTTCATACCACCTGTCTCGTACGCCCCGCCTGCAGCCGCACCCTTGCGCAGCCGGATGGCACCAAGCAGGAAGAGGACGGACATGAAGAGGTCTATGGCATTTCCCAAAGGAAAGCCAAAGGATGTATCCACGATCAGACGATAGCAGTCCCGCGCGGTGAACACGGCGTCGGCCGCGCTCAGGAAGATGCCCATCAGAAGGATGCGACGGGTGTCCGAAGGGCCGTCGTGGGTGCTCGCCTGATGGCCGATGATGCCAATCAGGAGACGCACAATCATGTACGTGCACATGAGCGGCGTTTGCGGCAGTCCCAACAACAGAACGCAGACGAGATCAAACGTGGACCACGCCATCAGAGTGATTGACATCCTGCGCAGCAGGAGACGATCTCCCTTACCCGGTGTAATAGTCGCGCAAAGGGTACCTGCGTAGTGCTGGTTCGTCTGGATGACCCCATACACATAGAGGATGGACAGGACAAGAGCAATGAGGTTGCCCACGCTCAGCTGAGGCAAGTGTGCGACGAGCTGTATGGCAGGTATGGCCACAGAGACGATACCCAGAACGAGGGCTGGAGTGTTCTTGCCATCATGCTTTCCCGCACGATAGCCGACGATGCCCGTGACGACTTCAAACGCAGCAAGGGCGAGCATAGAAAGCGGGATAGACGTTCGACCATGCAGGGAGTCAACGGCCTGTTGGTATACCTGTGAGTCAATCTGTGAGTGCAGCGAGCTGTTCTGTAGTATCGCGCTTGTGCAGACCATGCTTACGAGGCCTACGCCCCAAAATATGCTCAATGCGAGCGATACCCGTCGCAGCAGCGCGCTTCCCTCGTCCTGCATGAAGACCCCATCTCTATAGTCTGTCACCAGGCCATCCTCCTCTGCGAGGCCATGTGACGCTGAGGGTCCCCATGGCCATCTGTCCTTGGTCGTGAGCTACTTGCGCTACCAGCCGCCAGCCCGGTATCCGTTATTTTGCCTCGTCTCGTAGACGCCATAGACGTAAAGTGCGGCAAGAAAGGCGAAGAAGAAGGTAAGGATGGTAAAATCAGAGAGCAGTGACAAGAGGCGTATGACCAAGAATATCCTACCGAGGACAAACGCGAGGGTGTTCTCACCGTTACGCTGTCCCGCGCGGTAACCGACCACGCCCACGAAGATCTGAAACAGGTAATCGAGGTACAGGATGCCCGCGTTTTTCTGCATGAACCTGACGTAATCCACTGTGTCCGAGCCAAAGTCGGCACGGTACTGCTCCACACTCTGTCCCAAGGAGCTTAACCACATCAGCATGATGATGCACAGAACGCAGATCACCATCCAGGTCACCGATACGATGCGCAGCAGCGAGCTGCCCTCCCGATACCCCATGATGCCATCTCCCCACGACACGATGTCCAGGAGGCCCTGGGCGACTTCGCAATTGCTCACCCCATGTGAGTAAGTCTAATGTGGCATTCTAGCAAATTACGAGGCGTCATTCAAGCCTAAGCAGCGCGCCTGGTCCCATACGGGGGACCAGGCGCTTTAGTACCGCCGATCGGATGCCAACGGACAGCAATCTCAGGTCAGACTGGCGGCTACTTCTTCACCTTGCCCTGGTTGGCGACGGCCTCGATCTTCTTTGCGATGGTCTCGGGATCGCCGATGTAGTGCTTGTCGGTGATGTTCCAGTTGCTGTCGAAGGTATAGGAGCAGGGCACGCCGGTGGGGATGTTGACCTTCAGGATCTCGTCGGGCGTGAGGTGCTCGAACTCCATCACGAGCGCGCGCAGGCTGTTGCCGTGGGCGGCGATGAGAACGCGCTTTTTGGCCTCGAGCTCGGGCTTGATGTGCTGCTCGAAGTAGGGCCAGGCACGGGCGATGGTGTCCTTGAGGCACTCGGTGTAGGGGAGGTCCTCCTGCGGCACCTCGCGAAATTGTGCCTGGATGTGGGGATCGCGCTTGTCGCCTGGCTTGAGTGCGGGAGGCTGGACGTCAAAGGAGCGACGCCAGATGAGGACCTGGTCCTCGCCGTGCTCAGCAGCTGCGTCGGCCTTGTTAAGGCCCTGCAGGGCCCCGTAGTGGCGCTCATTGAGGCGCCAGGTCTTGTGGACGGGAAGCCAGGCGCGGTCAAGCTCGTCGAGCACGATGTCAAGGGTGTGAATGGCACGCTTTAGCAGCGAGGTATAGCATACGTCGAAGTCGAAGCCTGCCTCGCGAAGCGCCTTGCCGCCTGCGGCAGCCTCCTCGCGGCCCGTATCGGTGAGGTCGACGTCAGTCCAGCCGGTGAAGAGGTTCTTGAGGTTCCACTCGCTCTCGCCGTGGCGTACGATCACCAGCTGCATGCGCCCGTCATTCTCGGCCATGATGGCTCCTTTCTTCTTGGAACGCGCGTCTCTCGTTCCATATGCTCGGGCCTCCGCCCCCATGGCGGCCGTCACCCGAAGACCATCCCTATTACAGCACCTTTTTGGGTGCCCGTCGGCGAGAGAACTGCGAGTTGCGTCATCGGTCGGTGACGTGACGATGCCTCGTGCGATGGGACCAGGATGTAGTTTCGCAGAGCCTCTTTAGTATAGCGGGAGCTCGCCAGTGATGGGGTCGATCTCATCGGCGTGCAGAGGTTCGAAGGCAAGGCAGGTATGTGTGGGCTTACCGTGGAACTCCGTGAGGCCCGCGTCACGGATGAGTGCGACGATGAAGTTGCGCTCGCGTCCCTGTGCCGCGATGTCGAGCAGCTCATCTTCGGAGTCCACGTAGACGCAGACTTTTGCGATGCCGGCGTCGAACCAGTCGGAGAGTGCCGTCGGTATCCCGTTCTTGTCGTCGAGGTAGACTCGACTGCCGTCCGGTGCCACGCGCAGCTGGTCTTGGCGCCCCTCCCGGACGAGTGCCGCTAGGGTTGCCTCGACGCAGGCGTGTCCCGCCTGGGCCGCGACCTTTCCCTTGCGCATCTTGAGGTCGCGTCTCATGACGATCAGCTGCTTTGCCTTGTAGGACGAGTTTGGCATGAAGACTCCTATCCTCGCGTCGGCTTCCTTTGGGCTGGGTGGCTCCCGGCGTGAGTGGATCGCCCAGTCTCGACTCCAGGCTACACGCCTGACCTGCGTGACTATAGACCGTCACACAAGCTTGCGTATCTGATCCCTTTAGAAAATCACTCGCTTTTGCGAGAGGACAGCCGTGTCGGGTCCCATCATTCTACATAATTTGCTATCCTATGAGGGCAAACGAGTAAACGAGTGCATGTTGGTAACGTTTGGCGACGGACGGTGCCGCGTTGGCAGCGCGAGGTGTGGTGGGGCTCACATGATAAGAAAAAGGCTGTTCGAGCTTGTGCCGGGAGCGCCGTGGCATGTGTTTCTGACGGTCGCTCTGCGGTGGTTGGGACTCGTCTCGAACATCTCCTTCGTGTGGGTGGTGTGCTCGACGCTCACACTCGCTCTGGAGGGCGCCCTGGATGTTGGCGGCATGCGGCGGGCGCTCGTAGTCGGCCTTGTCGCGCTTGCGTTCAAGGCCATCTCTACCAAGCTGGCATCACGCGAGAGCTTTGCTGCCGCCGTAGACGTCAAGCGCGTGCTGCGCCACAGGATCTACGAGAAGCTCTTGCGCTTGGGTCCAAGCTACAACAAGAGGGTCCCCACAGCCGAGGTCGTGCAACTTTCCGTCGAGGGCTGCGAGCAGCTCGAGACCTACTTTGGCCAGTACCTGCCTCAGCTCTTCAGCGCAATCCTCGCACCGATCACCCTGTTTGTCGCCCTCCTCCTCATGGCACCCGCAGCCTGGCCCGCAGCGCTCGTAATCCTTGTCTTCGTGCCGCTCATCCCCTTGGTCATCGTCTTGGTGCGGCGGACGGCCAAGGGTGTGTTGTCCTCTTACTGGGATGAGTACACGAGTCTTGGAGACTCATTCCTTGAGAGTCTCCAGGGGCTCACGACCCTCAAGATCTACCAGGCGGACAAGGCCCGACACGAGGTCATGGACGAGGAGGCGGAGCGTTTCCGAGCCGTCACGATGAGGGTCCTGCGCACCCAGCTCAACTCCATCGTGTTCATGGATGTCGGAGCCTTTGGCGGGGCTGCGGCAGGTATGGGCATGGCGCTGTGGCTTCTCTCGGTGGGATCTATCGGCTTCACGGAGGCCCTGTTGGTGGCCTTGCTCTCGGTCGACTTCTTCCGTCCCCTGCGACGTTTGGGCTCATACTTCCATGTCGCCATGAGCGGCATGGCGGCATCCGACAGGATCTTCAACCTGCTCGACCTCAAGGAGCCCACCGAGGGTGGCACTCAGGTCCCGGCGCAGGGAGATCACCTGCTCATGAGTCACGTGAGCTTCTCATGGGACGGTGGGCGTGAGGTGCTGCACGACGTCTCGGTCGACATCCCCTCCGTCGGGCTCACCGCCATCGTTGGCGAGTCAGGATCGGGCAAGTCAACGATAGCCGCGCTTCTGGCAGGGCGCGCGGAGGGTTATGAGGGCAAGCTCCTTCTTGGTGGCAGACCGCTCGCGCACTTCGATCGCAAGGCCCTCGCACGTTACGTGACGACGGTGCCTGCGGCAAGTTACCTCTTTGCGGGTACTGTCAAAGATAACCTCCTGATGGGGCATCCCCGCGCCTCTGAGGAGGATATGTGGTCGGTTCTTGAGGGCGTTGACCTTGCGGCCTTCCTGCGCGCGCAGGATGGTCTGGACACCAAGATCGAGAAGAGGGGAGAGAACCTCTCCGGTGGCCAGAGGCAGCGTCTGGCCCTGGCTCGGGCCTTCCTGCACAACTCGCCCGTCTATATTCTGGACGAGGCCACAAGCAACATCGACGTCGAGAGCGAGAGGGCGATCATGACGGCCGTGCGCGGAATCGCTCGCTACAAGGCCGTGATCTTGATCAGTCATCGCCTGGCAAACGTCACGGCCGCTCGCAGGATCTATGTGCTCGAGCACGGCCGGGTGGTCGGCGAGGGTGATCATGCGCGACTCCTGCTTGAAAACACGACCTATCGACGACTTTGGGAGGGTCAGCAGGCGCTCGAGGCCTTTGAGCCCACCACGCTTGACGCGCCCTTTGATGACGAGATCGATGATGATGAGCAGGCCTCATCAGGGGGTGTGGACGCTGCAGAAGCGGGTGGGGTGGGTGGAACGGCCGATGCCGGTGGTGCTGGGGACGCGAGCTCAGACGCCCCTGGCGGCACAGGTGACGCTGACGCCCTTAGCGACACTGACGATGCAGGTACCGAGCCCGTCGCAAAGGACGCTGCAGACGAAGCTCCCACAGCAGAGGTGAGCGCCGCACCCACCGAAACCGAGGTGGTTGACATGCCTGAGCCTGCTGATGTCGATGCCAAAGACGTACCCGTCACGTCCATTGCCGATAGCAATGCTAGGGAGGCCGATGATGCAAAGCCGGAGTAACGCCCGCGTCATATGGCGCATGCTGGGGCTTGTGAGACCACTTTCGGGCTTCATGGTCATCTCGGTCCTCTGTGGCGTTGCGGGCTTCTGCTGCGCCACCTTTTTGCCGGTGCTTGCGGTTTGGGAGGCCTGCTCCATCGTGCTTCGCCAGGAACCGCCCCTCTCGCTCGGCGTCTGCCTCGGCACGTTGGCGCTGATGGCCCTGCTGCGCGGCATCTTGCGTTATGCAGAGCAAATTTGTAACCATTACATCGCCTTTAAGCTGCTCGCCCACATCAGGAGCGAGGTCTTTGCCAGCCTCCGTCGCCTGGCTCCCGCACGGCTGTCGGGTGTTGACCGGGGTAGCCTCATCTCCACGCTGACCTCTGACATAGAGCTACTCGAGGTCTTCTTCGCACATACGATATCGCCCGTTTGCATCGCGGCGCTCATGCTGGTGGTCATGGTGGCCTTCACGGGGAGCTTTGCGTGGCAGCTTGGCTTGGTCATGCTCGTCGCCCAGCTCGTTGTGGGTGCCGTGGTGCCCATCATGGTTTTTCGCGTTTCCGGAAATGGTGGGCGGGTGGTACGGGACCGAGCTGCAGGCCTCTCGACCTTCGTGCTCGATGGCTTGCGCGGTCTCACTGAGGTTCTGCAGTTTGATGTTGGCGCGTCACGCCTCAGGACGCTCGACGAGCGGTCGCGCAGGCTTGCCGGGGCGCAGCGCGCCATATCGGCTGTAGGTTCGACCGGCTCCGCTGCCGCAGACGCAGCCATAGCCGCCTTCTCGCTCGCAGAACTCTTGGTCGGTGTGAATCTTCATATGGCGGGTGTCGTCGATGCGAGTGCGGTGGCCATCTCTGCCGCCGCCATGCTCGGCTCGTTTGGTCCGGCTGTGGCGCTCGCCAGTCTCGGCTCGACCCTGCAGGGTACCCTTGCTGCGGCACATCGCGTCATTGACGTGCTCGAGGAGGAGCCTGTGGTTGAGGAGGTCAGTGAGGGGGACACGATTTCCTTTGGTGGTGCCGCAGCCAAGAACGCGTCGTTCTCGTATGGTCGCAAGAGGATTTTGGATAATGTCACGGTCGAGATACCCAAGGGCTCCATCGTGGGTATCGCGGGCAAGAGCGGATCGGGCAAGTCAACGCTCTGCCGCCTGATGATGCGCTTTTGGGATGTTGACCGAGGCCAGATCTCCATCAGTGACCAGCGTATCGATACCATCCGCACGGACAACCTGCGCGATATGGAGGCGCTCGTGGAGCAGGATACCTATCTCTTTCACCAGAGCATCAGAGACAATCTACTCATTGCCAAGCCTCATGCCATCCAGTCGGAGCTCGATGCCGCCTGTCGTGCGGCTTCGGTCTATGACTTCATCATGGGCTTGCCGGAGGGGTATGACGCCGAGGTCGGGGAGCTTGGAGACACCCTATCGGGAGGTGAGCGCCAACGTCTGGGATTGGCTCGCGCCTTCCTGCACGATGCACCGTTGCTGATCCTGGACGAGCCCACGAGCAATCTCGACTCGCTCAATGAGGGTATCATCCTGCGCAGCCTCGACAGGCAGCGTCGCAAGCGCACTGTACTGCTCGTGAGCCATCGGGCGAGCACCATGGCCGTGGCTGACAGGGTCTATTCCATGGACAGCGGTCGTGTGAGCTAGCCTTGAGGTGGTGTTCCTGTAAGGGGTGAGCGCCCATGCGTGACAGTCGCCGGTAGGTAGGAAGTGCTTGTTCGGTTGAGCGAGATTTTTGGCCTGTGTGGTGGTGTATGATCGTCCTCGTTTACGGGAGTGCTTTCCTTGGCAGGTCGGGCTATGACGCGGCGGGCGCCTGTGCTGTTGTACGCGAGGGCTTGGCGCGAGTGGAGGTGTGGCTATGGCGACGCGGCTCATGGATGATGATGCGCGGTATGGTGACGGGATGGATGGTGTGTTTCCCGACAGGGCCGCGCAGTTTATGGAAGGCGGGGGGCTATACAGTGGCGAGGGAATAGACGGCCTGTTCCCCGACAGGTCGGCGCACTTCGTGGATGATCCGGTAGGCGACCCTTTGGGCAGCGTGTTCTCGGCTGGGTCCGCGCAGCCGATGGGTGGCGCGGCACCGTATGGCACCAAGGTGGACAGCGTGTTTCCGGACAGGGCCACGCAGTCCATGGGAGGAGGCAGGAAGGCGACGGCATGGCCGTTCGTCTGGAGGTACAGCGATGGGGCAAAGGGGTCGCAGGTGTTCATACCGACCCTCCTGTTTGGGGTGGTGGGGAGTCTGGTCGTGGCGTTTCCGGGTTTTGCGCTCCTGACCAATCTCTCGGAGGGCGTGTGGCGCGAGGGTTCCTCCCTCGGCGGACTGGCGACATGGATCTTGCTGGTCACCACCATCGTTGCTGCGGCCGCTCCCGCCATTGCCGCCGTGCACGTCATCTCGGCGGCCTCCGTCGAGTACGCGCGCGACTCATGGGGAAGGATGTGGGTTTCCGACTGGTCGAGGGGCTTGATAGCGGGAGGGCCAGGCACGGCGGCCTCAATCGCCGCAGCTATCGTTGCGTGCCTCGGTGGCCTCGGTCCCCTCTCCTCGCTTGGCGGGCTTGGCGATATGTACGAGGCCCTCAGAAAGTTCGAGGTGGGCGAGGACTTCGAGCGGGCGGTCACGAATGGGTATGCTAACCGTCTCGCGCAGCGGATTGTCTCTGTCCAGTCATATGCCGCTGGGCCCTTCACCACGAGGGTGAGTTGCACGGTGGAACCCTACGGCGGTGGTCAGCCCAAGCGCAGGAGGCTCTTCATCTCCCACTCGTGCAAGGGACTCGACGAGCTCATGTGTGAGATAGACACCCTGATCCAAGAGTAGGGGGTGTCCCCCACGGGTTGTGTGGGAGTCTTTGGGCTGCCCACACGCCTCAAAGTCTGGACCAGCGACCACAATTGTCTCCGAAAGTAGTAGTTGTCCTTCGAACGTTCTCCAAAATCTCGTTTACATCTGATATACGCTGTGCTATACCTATTAATGTCGGAAATAACCGATATTAATAAGTCGTATGTTCAGAGTGTGCAGATCGTATCAGGAGGCGGTCATGGTTCAGGAAAACTCATCCAACGCAATGCAGGGGATCGGCGCAAGTCTCAAGTCATGGCGGGCCATGGGTGGCCTTACGGCCGACGAGCTCGCTCAGTCCGTGGGGGTGTCTCGCGACACCATCTCGCGCGTGGAGCGTGGAGACGCGAGCGTGGGCGTCGGCACGGTGTTGGACATCTGCGGGGAGTTCGGCCTGCTCGGCAAGGTGAGGGCTGCCTTTGACCCCGCGAACAGCGAGCTTGGCAAGATCGGTCTCTCGCGTGGCGTTCCCAAGCGCGTCCGCAAGGCACAGGACGCCTTGCCAGAGGAATGGCGAAACAACATGAACTGGTACGAGAGTTCCTTCGTCTATCAGATCTATCCTCTGGGGCTGTGTGGCGCCCCCTGGTCCAACGATGGCTCGACGCAAGGAGCGACCAATGACGACGATCACCGCCTGCTCAGGCTCGTGAACGACGGATGGGTCGAGCACGTCTCTAGGCTCGGTGCCACCTGCGTGATGCTCAATCCCGTCTTCGAGAGCGATGCCCACGGCTACGACACGCGTGACTACACGCGCGTGGACGCTCGCCTGGGTACGAACGATGATCTCAAGACCGTCGTGGACGCCTTCCACGAGGCGGGCATCCGCGTGATGTTTGATGGTGTGTTCAACCACGTGGGACGCGGCTTCTGGGCATTCCAGGATGTCATCGCAAAGCGTGCCGACAGCCATTATGCCGGCTGGTTCAACATCGACTGGAACGGTAACTCATCCTATGAGGACGGCTTTGGCTACGAGACCTGGGGGGGCGTCCCCTACCTCGTGAAGCTGAACCACAACAACCTCGACCTCAACGATTACCTGGCTGGCGTCATTCGCGGCTGGGAGAGCGAGTTCGACATCGACGGCCTGCGCTTGGACGTCGCCTACTGCCTTGACCCGGGTTATCTCGGGTACCTGCGGCGCATCGCCAACGAGCTTACCGAGAAGCGTGACGAGAAGTTCATCCTCGTCGGCGAGACGATGTTTGGCGACTATAACCGCTGGATGAGTGACGACGCCTGTGACTCCGCCTACAACTATGAGGCCTACAAGGGTCTCTGGTCAAGCATGAACTCCGCCAACATGCACGAGATAGCCTACACGCTTGAGCGCCAGAGCGGTGATAAGCCCTGGGATCTCTACACGGGCAAGCACCTGCTCACCTTCGTCGACAACCACGACGTGCCAAGAATCGCGACCCAACTCACTGACAAGCATCAGCTCGGCTGCCTCTACGGCCTCCTGTTTGGCATGTGCGGCGTGCCCTGCGTCTACTATGGCAGCGAGTGGGGCATCGAGGGTGCCCAGAGCTTCGGCGACCACGAGCTGCGCCCCGCGCTCGACGCACCCCAGTGGAGTGAGCTCACGGACCTCATCGCCGCCTTTGCGGCCGCGCGGCTCCAAAGCGAGGCGCTCTGCATGGGTGACTACCACGAGCTGCAATGCCAGCCCCAGCAGTTGGTGTTCCAGCGCAGCTGCGCAGGCCAGCGCGTGATCGTGGCCGTCAACGCCGCTTCCCAACCCACGACCCTGCACTTCGACGCGGGCTGCGGTCGGGCGGTTGACCTCGTCACGGGCGAGGACCATGACTTTGGCGCGGGCTCTGAGGTGGGGGCGTACTCCTGCCACTACTGGCTCTGCGAGAGGTAGGGGACACCGCTGTTCGCGTTCTCCGCGCGGCACAGGTGTCCGCGATGTTCGGGGCCGTCAGTGCGCCTCTCGGGAGGGCCGGGAATTTCCCCGGTCCTCCCACTTGTGAAGGGGGTATGCTGCTCTTTGGGACGAGCGAGTCATGTCACGAAGGGAGGGTCATCCATGGCGGGCGGGAAGAGATTCGTCGCGGTGTTCGATTCAGGCCTCGGCGGCATCAGTGTGCTGCGCCGACTGGTGGACGCCCTGCCCCATGAGGACTTCGTCTATGTGGGTGACTCTGCCCACAATCCTTACGGCGAGAGGAGCCCAAGCCAGATCCTGAGCCTCTCTCGTCAGATAGTGGGCGGACTGGTCCGCGAAGGCGCAAAGGCCGTTGTGATCGCCTGCAACACTGCGACGAGCGTCGCTGCGGCGACCCTTCGCAGGGAGCTGTCCACCATTCCCATAGTGGGCGTCGAGCCTGCGCTCAAGCCGGCGACAGAACACGATCCCCACAGACGCATCCTCGTGATGGCGACGCCCGTTACCCTGCGCCTTGACAAGTACCAGCAGCTCGCCAAGGCCTATGGCTCTGACTCCGAGGTGATCTCCGTCCCCTGCGCGGGCCTGGCCAAGCGTATTGAGCAGGGAAGGCTCGATGAGGCGGACCTGCGCGAGATGATCTCATCCTTGGTGGGAAGGTATCGGGGTACCGTCGACTCGGTGGTTCTTGGCTGCACGCACTATCCCTTCGTTGCCCGCCAGATCCGCGAGGTCGTTGGGGACGTCCCCTTCTTCGATGGGGCGAACGGTGTCACGCATAGGCTCAAGAGCCTTCTTTCGAAGGATCACGCCCTCGCAAAAGATGACGCCGCAGGATCTGTGACCCTGCGCTCGAGCCTTAACGATCCAAAGGTGCTCGAGCGCTACCGACGCTTTCTCAAGATGGAGCTGTAATCGCGTCGGCTCACGGTAAGGCGCGCCGGATACGTGCTGCCACTACGTTCTGGGCGCTCCCCAAAAGAAGAGGGCGACAGTGCCGGGTCCTGTGTGACAGCCTATGGTCGCGCCGACGTCAAAGTGATGTACGGGTCCGTCAAGTTTGGGAAACTGCGCCTCGATCATGTCGGAGACCGCACGCGCGTCATCCAGGCAGTCGGCGTTGCAGATGAAGGCCTTGCCTGCGTAGTCATCGCCGTCCCGTGCGAGCTGGTGCATGAGTGCGACGACGCGCCTCTCGGCCTTGGCCTTGGTGCGGATCTTCTCCTTGACAGCGAGGGCGCCGTCGGCCTCGACGTTCATCACGGGACAGATCTTAAGCATGCCGCCCACGACGCCCGCCACCTTCGAGATGCGTCCCCCACGCACGAAGAAGCTGAGGTCAGACGAGAAAAACCAGTGCTGCACCTCGAGTCGGTGTATCGTGGCCCACGACGCCAGGTCATCCAGGTCCATGCCAGCGCTCCTGAGCTGGGCCATCCTGTCTACAAGGAGTCCGTAGCCCGACGAGGCGCAGAGCGAGTCAATAACGACCAGCCTGCGTTCGGGAAACACTCGCCTGAGCGCGTCTCGTGCGGCGCAGGCGGAGCCATACGTTCCCGAGATGCCCGATGACAGGGTCACATGCAGCACGTCTTGGCCCGCCTCAAGCAGCGGCGCCCAGAACTCCATGTACTCACCGATGCTGACCTGGGAGGTCTTTACCGTGGCACCCTTGAGCATGCGCGCATAGAGCTCCTTGGGCGCATGCGTCTTGCCAAAATCGTCCTTGCACGGGATGCCGTCGAGCTCGTAGTTGAAGAACACGTATCTGACACCAATCCCATCGAGCCAGGACGGAGTGAGATCTGCGGTGGAACAGCAGGTAAGGGCATAGGTAAGCATGCATTTCCCCTTTGGGTCGAACAAGTCGATGTTTCTTTTCTCCACTACTATAGGACTTTGGGGTGATAATCTGCTGTGAGATACGAGGCGAGGAAGAGGAGCTGATGATGGAGAAGCGTGTCGGAGGACTGGGACAGAGCATCGAGACCCGCTGCGTGCAGGCAGGCTACACACCCAAGAATGGTGAGCCGCGGCAGCTGCCCATTGTGCAGTCCACGACCTTCAAATACGACAGTTCGGACGCCATGGGGCGGCTTTTCGACCTTGAGGAGTCGGGCTACTTCTACACGCGCCTGCAGAACCCCACCAACGATCACGTCGCGGCAAAGATCGCGGCGCTCGAAGGAGGCTCTGCGGCCATGCTCACGAGCTCTGGCCAGGCCGCCAACTTCTTTGCCGTGTTCAACGTCTGCGAGTGCGGTGACCATGTGGTGGCAAGCTCTACGATATATGGCGGTACGTTCAACCTGCTCGCACACACCCTGCGCAAGATGGGCATTGAGTGCAGCTTCGTTTCGCCCTTCTGTAGTGAGGATGAGCTGGAAGCAGCCTTCAGGCCCAACACCACATGTGTTCTTGGCGAGACCATCGCGAACCCCGCGCTCACAGTCCTCGACATCGAGCGCTTCGCTGCGGCTGCCCACGCTCACGGCGTGCCCCTGATCGTTGACAACACGTTTCCAACGCCCATCAACTGCCGTCCCATCGAGTGGGGCGCTGATATCGTGACCCACTCCACGACCAAGTACATGGATGGCCACGGGGCAGCGGTGGGAGGCGCGATCGTGGACTCCGGCAACTTTGACTGGATGGCGCACGCCGAGCGCTTTCCTGGGCTTACTACGCCGGATGAGTCCTACCACGGCATCGTCTACGCAGAGCGCTTTGGCAAGGCCAAGGCCTTCATCACCAAGGCGACCGCGCAGCTCATGCGTGACTTTGGCTCCATCCAGAGTCCGCAGAATGCCTTCCTTTTAAACCTTGGTCTGGAGTCGCTTCACGTGCGCATGCCACAGCACTGCCAGAGCGCTAGGGCGCTCGCCAAGTTGCTCGCAGATAGCGACAAGGTCCTTGCCGTCAGCTACCCCGATCTTTCGGGTGACGAGTCGCATGAGCTTGCCCAGAAGTACCTGCCGCAGGGCTCCTGCGGTGTTGTGAGCCTTGAGGTCGCGGGTGGCCGTGCGGCGGCGGAGCGCTTCCTGGCGGCCCTTCGGGTGTTTGCGATCGAGACGCACGTTGCCGACGCCCGCAGCTGTTGCTTGCACCCCGCGAGCTCGACACATCGCCAGATGAGCGACGACGAGCTTGCGGCGGCGGGTATCTCGCCCGCGACAGTGCGCATGAGCTGCGGGCTCGAGGGCACCGCCGACCTCGTGGCCGACGTCGAGCAAGCGCTTGCCGCCATCTAGCGATGCCGGTTGCAAGGGACACGAGCGTGCCCGATGTGAGAAAAGGCGAGAGAGGCGCCAGGCAAGATACGATTGACTCGAGGCAACTTCGGGGCTATCTCGTAGACGATGACATCGTCTATGGCGCCACGCAGATCTTCGACGCGCTCTCGGACTCAACGCGCTTCCAGATCTTGGGGGTGCTCGTCCAGGGGGAGAGGAGCGTCTCCGACCTGCAGGAGGTAGGCAAGGTCTCGCAGTCCGCGATCTCCCACCAGCTCAGGCTCCTCCGTGACCGGGGTCTGGTGACGGCTAGGCGTGAGGGACAGCGCGTCTTCTACTCCCTGTCAGATGAGCACGTCGCGGACCTCATATCAATTGGTCTCTCGCATGCCGCAGAGCTGGTCACGTCTCAGAAAGACTAGGGGTGGGCCGCTTCGTGTGTGCATGTCATGGAATACTGGCAAAAGTCAGCTGCGTCAGCCGCCATGGTGTTTTGACATATGCCTTAAGGCAGTGTAAAGTCAGAGTTTGTGCAGGGCTCGCTATGGGTCGTGCACATCCGCACGTGTGACGATCCAGGGGGACGGTGCTGCGCCCTCCTTGACACATAGGTGCTCGCGCACCATCATCCCAACGTTCTCAGCTAAGGAGAGAAGCTTTGCCTACAATCAATCAGCTCATTCGCCAGGGTCGCGTGTCGCACAAGGCCAAGTCCAAGAACGCCGCGCTGCAGCACAATCCCCAGAAGCGCGGCGTCTGCACCCGCGTCTTCACCACCACACCCAAGAAGCCCAACTCGGCGCTACGCAAGGTTGCCCGCGTGCGCCTCGTCAACGGCCTCGAGGTCACGGCCTACATTCCCGGCGAGGGCCATAACCTTCAGGAGCACTCCATCGTGCTCATTCGCGGTGGCCGCGTCCGTGACCTTCCCGGCGTGCGCTACAAGATTGTTCGCGGCGCCTATGACTGCGCTGCTGTCCAGGACCGCAAGAAGGCCCGTTCCCGCTACGGCGCCAAGCGCCCCAAGGAGTAGGGGACCGCGCTCCATCTGACATCGCAACCAGTTCTGAGGAGATACACTATGCCGCGTCGTGCAGCAGCTATCCGTCGGGAGGTCACTCCCGACGCTATCTACAACAACCGCCTTGTGACCCAGCTCATCAACAAGGTCCTTCTCGACGGCAAGAAGGCCACCGCCGAGCGCATCGTCTACGGGGCCTTCAAGCTCGTCCAACAGAAGACCGAGCAAGATCCCCTGTCCGTCTTCAAGAAGGCCATGGACAACGTCCGACCTACGCTCGAGGTCAAGCCCAAGCGCGTCGGCGGTGCCACCTATCAGGTGCCTATGGAGGTCAACTCCCGTCGCGCCACCACCCTTGCCATCCGTTGGATGGTCAACTTCTCGCGTGATCGCAAGGAGAAGACCATGATCGAGCGCCTCGCCAACGAGATCATGGACGCCGCCAACGGCGTCGGCGCGTCTGTCAAGCGTCGCGAGGACCTCTACAAGATGGCTGAGGCCAATCGTGCCTTCTCTCACTACCGCTTCTAGCCAAACATCAGGAGTAGGGATACATGGCTAAGATCAAGTACGACCTCAAGGACCTCCGTAATATCGGCATCATGGCCCACATCGATGCGGGCAAGACCACCACGACGGAGCGCATCCTCTACTACACTGGAAAGACCCACAAGATAGGTGAGGTTCACGACGGGGCAGCGACCATGGACTGGATGGTCCAGGAGCAGGAGCGTGGCGTGACCATCACGTCGGCCGCCACCACATGTTTCTGGAAGGATCATGTCATCCAGATCATCGACACGCCGGGCCACGTTGACTTCACCGCAGAGGTCGAGCGCTCCCTGCGTGTGCTCGACGGAGCCGTCGCGGTCTTCGACGCCGTCGCGGGGGTTCAGCCCCAGTCCGAGACCGTCTGGCGTCAGGCGACCAAGTATAATGTCCCCCGCATCGCTTTCATCAACAAGTACGACCGCGTGGGCGCAGACTTCTTCCACGCCATCGAGACCATGAAGGAACGTCTGGGTGCCGTTGCTGTCGCCGCGCAGATACCGATGGGTGCGGAGTCCAACTTCTGGGGTCTCATTGACCTCGTCTCAAACACTGCCTGGGACTTCAAGGAGGACGCCAAGGGTATGATCTATCCCGAGCCCATGGACGCGATTCCCGACGAATTCGTGGAGCTTGCCCAAGAGAAGCGAGACGAGCTGCTTGACGCTGCCTCGAACTTCGATGACAGCCTCACGGAGAAGATCCTCATGGAAGAGGAGATACCCCAAGACGATCTTAAGGCGGCCATCCGTACAGGTGTGCTCACCGGCGAGCTCAACCCCGTCTTCGTTGGCTCAGCCTACAAGAACAAGGGTATCCAGGAGCTGCTCGACGCGGTCGTTGACTACCTGCCGAGTCCACTTGACGTGCCAGAGATCGATGGCACCAACTCCAAGGGCCAGCCCGAGCTGCGCCATGCGGACATAAAGGAGCCCTTTAGTGCCCTCGCGTTCAAGATCATGACTGACCCCTTCGTCGGTAAGCTCACCTATATCCGCATCTATTCCGGTCAGGCCGAGGCAGGCTCCTATGTCTACAACTCGGTCAAGGGCGAGCGCGAGCGCTTGGGGCGCATTCTCGAGATGAACGCAAACGAGCGGGTGGACCGTGAGGAGTGCTCGGCCGGTGACATCGTTGCCTGCGTCGGCCTCAAGAACACCACCACCGGTGATACCCTCTGCGATGAGAAGCATCCCATCGTGCTTGAGTCCATCAGCTTCGCCGATCCTGTCATCGATGTCGCCGTCGAGCCCAAGACCAAGGCCGAACAGGAGAAGATGTCCGTCGGTCTCGCGAAGCTTGCCGAGGAGGACCCGACCTTCCAGGTTCGTACCGACCACGAGACAGGTCAGACCATCATCGCCGGCATGGGCGAGCTGCACCTCGAGATCATCGTCGATCGCCTGCGCCGCGAGTTCAAGGTTGACGCGAATGTCGGCAAGCCGCAGGTCGCCTACCGTGAGACCGCTGGCAAGGCTGTGAGCCACGTCCAAGGCAAATTCGTGCGCCAGTCCGGCGGTCGCGGCCAGTACGGTGACGCCATCATCGACATGGAGCCCATGGAGCCCGGTTTTGGCTACGAGTTCGTGGACGCCACCGTCGGGGGCTCGGTTCCCAAGGAGTACGTCCCTTCGGTGGACAAGGGCATACGGGAGGCTCTGCAGTCCGGCGTCATCGCAGGCTACCCGACGCAGGATATCAAGGTCACGCTCGTCGACGGTTCCTACCACGAGGTCGACTCCTCCGAGGCCGCCTTCAAGATCGCGGGTTCCATGGCGATCAAGAAGGCGCTCGAGCAGTCTGGTCCCGTGCTGCTCGAACCCATCGAGAAGGTCGAGGTCGAGACCCCCGAGCAGTACATGGGCGACGTCATGGGCAATCTCTCGGGTCGCCGCGGCAAGATCGAGGGCATAGAGGACCGCACGAACACCAAGGTCATTCACGCCAAGGTTCCCCTCGGCGAGATGTTTGGCTATGCGACCGACCTTCGCTCGCAGACTCAGGGTCGTGCGAGCTACACTATGCAGTTCGACTCCTACGAGGCCGTCCCCAAGAACATCCGTGACGAGATCGTCTCCAAAAACGGCGGAAGCGCCACATAACTGACCAGCCAGGGCCACCGCCATTATCCGGGCGGGTGGCCGACAGAGGAGCTTCGCGCTCATGATGGAGGTAAGCATCGTGCTCAACCAGAAGATCAGGATACGCCTGAAGGGCTATGACCACGAGATCGTGGACCAGTCCGCAAAGCTCATCGTGGACACCGCGCAGAAGACAGGGGCTCGCGTCGCCGGTCCCATCCCCTTGCCCACGAGGCGTAATGTCTATACTGTCATCCGTTCGCCCCATAAGGACAAGGACTCGCGCGAGGAGTTCGAGATGCGCACGCACAAGCGCCTCATCGACATCGTAGACCCCAGTCCGTCGACCGTTGACTCGCTCATGCGCCTCGACCTGCCCGCTGGCGTCGATATTGAGATCAAGCTGTAGGTCTCGACCGCATCCTTTACGTTGCACGCCCCCTCGCACCACTGATCTTTGGGACGAGGGGGCGTGCCTTCGTATCTTTGTACGCGTGGCTGCCTAGTGTTTGCTGCCTGCCGTAGCGTTGGTCGTCACACCCCGCTCGCTTGCCCTGCCCTCGTCCATGCGCCTGATCTGCCGGGCGATGTAAATCGGGCGATGCTTGCCCTCCATGTAGATGTGGGAGAGGTACTCGCCGATGATGCCGAGCGACAGCAGGATGAGACCGCCTACGATGAGGAGGAGCGAGACGATCGTGGGGTAGCCTGCTGGCGTGTTGTGCAGGACCATCGCGTCGATGAAGACGAAGATGATGTATACGAAGCCGATAAGGGCGAACAGCGCACCGACGTAAGCTGAGAAGAGCAGGGGCACCGAGGAGAACGCCACGAAGCCTGTCGTCGCGTAGTGCAAAAGAGAGCCGAGCGACCACTTGCTGTGGCCGGCGTATCGCTCGTCCGGCTCGTACTCAAAGGGACGTGTCCTGAAGCCCACCCATGAGAAGAGTCCCTTGGTGAAGCGGCTGTACTCGGGCATTGCAAGCAGTGCCTCTGCGACGCAGCGCTTGAAGACACGAAAGTCAGACGCGTCGGGCTCGAGCCTTGTCTCGGAGATGCTGTTGAATGCTCCGTAGAAGCAGCTGCTCAGTTTCGCGCGGAGACCGCCTTTGCGCCTTGATTGATAGGCGGCGACAACGTCGCACTCATCTTGGTGTGCGATGAGCAAATCGTACATCGCAAGCAGAGTCTTGGGGCTCTGCTGGAGGTCTGCGTCCATGAAGGCAAGGTAGTCTCCTGTGGCCTGCTGCAGGCCAGCCAGCATAGAGGGCTCCTTCCCGAAGTTGCGCGAGAGCGTGACGACCACGGTGTGGGCCATGCGCCCGTCTGCCTGGACTGCCTCGAGCGCATGGGAGGTGTCGTCGGTGGAGCCGTCGTTCACGAAGACGAGCTCGAGGCGAAGCCCCTCGCGTGATGAGAAGGTGCGTACCAGCTCCTCGCAGAGGCTGGGAAGCGAGCCTGCCTCGTTCTTGCAGGGAATGATCACGGACAGGTCCATATGTGCTGCGTCCTTGTCTTTGGCTGTGTTGTCCTCACTGCGTTGGGCGGAGAGTCCGTCGCAGTGTTCTCTTATTGTGTCCAATGATATCGATACTCTGGACCCGTGTGGCAAAGTCATTATCATTTGATAACGTACAGTCTGGCCTCCACCGTTGGGTGATGTGAGTGAACGTTTTTTTTCATGCAGATGACTTTGGCATCAACCTAGGGCAGTCACAGAGGATCTTGGAGTGCGCCGAGCGGGGCGTCCTGAACTCGCTCTCCATCATGGCGAACAGCCCGCACTTCGAAGCGTGTGCACGACTCTTGGACGCCGCTCCGCACCATCTCAAGCGAGCCGTTCATGTGAACCTCGTCGAGGGACCCTGTTGCGTCGAGCCCGCCTCCATCCCACTTCTGGCGGGTGAGGATGGCGTCTTCAACCGCAGCTTCGTCGGCCTGCTGCGCATGTCGTTGGGCAGGGACCACGATGAGCTTCGTCGTCAGGTGGCGCTCGAGGCTGCAGCCCAGATTTCCAAGGTCACGGACCGCTTCTCCGCGCTTGCGCAGGGGTTGCGCGTGGACGGCCACCAGCACTTCCAGCTCATCCCCGCTGTGTTTGAGGGCATCCTCGACGCGATCTGGAAAGGCGGCTACGCCCTCGAGTACCTGCGCGTGCCCGTAGAGCCCGTGCGGGTGTTTATGAGGCGTGACGTCCTCTTCTCCATACGACCCGTAAATTGGATCAAGCGCCTGGTCCTCGGCTGGTGCTGGGGCCGTGACAGGCGCCTCGTGCGATCCCTCGTTGGCAGCGGCCCCTTCCGCTCCCGCGATGGGCGCTCAGCCCTGTTCTGTGGTGTGCTCTTCTCGGGTGAGATGAGCGCGGAGCGCGTCTGTGCGGTCTTTCCGGCCTACGCAAGCTTGGCCAGGCGCAGGGGCCTGGACATCGAGCTGCTCTTCCATCCTGGTGGTGAGCCTGATGCCGCGAGCTGCCTGAATCCCAAGATGGAGGACTTCGTGGCGTTCTACCAGTCCTCGGGCAGAGGGGTGGAGCATGATGCGCTCATGGGTCTGCGCCTCGACCCGCCCGGCCCCGACGGGCTTCCCACGCTGCACTTCGAGGGGAGTTGTGCATGAGGATAGCTCGATGTCTAGCAAAGGGCCCGCTCGCGCACGGACGCCTCGAGTACGTGCTGGCTCTTCTCGTTCCGCTCGCCACACTCAGCGTCACCTTTGCCCTGAGAGGGGTCTATCCCTTTGGAGACCTCAGTGTTTGCATCGATGACATGGATCTCCAGTACCTGGGCCTCTTCTCGTGGCTCGGCAGGGTCATGCATGGCCAGGACTCGCTGCTCCATTCGTTTTCTCAGGGCATCGGAGGCAATGGGCTCGCGCTCTTCGCATACTACCTCTCGAGTCCGCTCAATGTCTTGATGTATGCGTTCGATCCTACGCAGAGCGCTGCCTTTCTGAGCCTCATGGTGCTAATCAAGGTGTCGCTTGCGGGACTTACCTGCTACGTCTTCTTGCGCAAGCGCTACGGGGCGGGTGCGATGAGCCTGGTCCTTTCGACCGCCTATGCCCTCTGTGGCTATGCCATCGGCCAGGCAAGTAATATCATGTGGCTCGATGGCTTCTACATGTTGCCGCTCGTCACGTTGGGCGTGTGGCGGCTCGTCCACGACAGGAGCTGTACGCTGCTTTTCTGCACCGTGCTCTATGCCACGCTCGCCAACTGGTACTCAAGCTACATGGACTGCGTCTTCTCCTTGGTCTACCTCATCGCCTGTCTTGTTGCCAAAAGGGATGGGCGTCCTCGCGAGCTGGTGTTGCGCTATGCGGTGACGATGGCCCTTGCCCTTGGGGCCACCGCGGCGCTCTTTCTTCCCTCTGCGCTCAATCTTTTGGCGGGTGCCGAGAGCGGCTTTGGACTAAAGGTTCTTATCAACCCGAAGCCGATCATCATGCCGTTGCACCTTCCTGCCTTCTTTGGCATTGGTGCCAAGGTGGAGATGGGCGAGGCCATCGTCCCCTATCTCTTTACCAGCGCGCTCGCCCTCGTCCTTGCGGTCTTCGCTCTCGTGAGGCCGGGTCTTTCCCGGCGCAGGAGGCTGGCGCTGATCATCCTCGTGGCTGCTCCCCTGCTCGGCTGCATGCTCAAGGGTCCCATGACCATCTGGAGTTGTCTGCGCTATGCGAGCTCGTTCTATTTCAGGCACTCCTACACCGTCTCGTTCGCGCTCGTCATCTGTGCGCGCGAGGGCTATGCGGGCCTTCGTGAGCTGTCCTCTCGGCAGAGGGTGCGCTTGCTCGGCGTCATCTCTGCCGCCCTTGCCGTCTGCGTGGAGCTCTCACAGCTTCTGGTGGATGCCAAGGGCAGCTCTGTGCCGGGAATACCCGCGCGCGTGGCCGAGGTGGCCTGCCTGCTCGTCTTACCCCTACTCGCGGGCTTTCTCGTAGGATCTCGCGAGCCAGCCGCTGAGGAGCAAATCTCGCTGGCGGAAGAAGCTGCATCCTCCTCTCATGCACGAGGTACAATTCGGGTGGTGTCCGTGTCTTTTGCTGCGGCGCTGTGTGTGCTCGTCGCCATTGAGGGCGGCTACAATGCCTGGCTGCTTGAGTCCCGCTTCTCCAACGCCGTGAGCATGTATGCGGGATACCTGGGTGATATCGAGTCCACCTACGAACAGATCAAGGCAGACGCTCGATCTAGCGGCAAGGTGGATGCCGATGCGCTTCTCGTGGGTCAGGCCAGGATCGGCTACAAGGGCGATCGTGCCCATGGCGCTCCGACGACCTGCGAGGGCTTCGTCACGGGCACCCAGCAGATGAGCGAGTACACCTCGGTCGTACGTGGTACGACGGAGACGTTCATGCAGGCGCTGGGCTACACGAACGGCTGCGAGGACATCTTCGGCTACAGCTACAACAGCCCGATGCTGCTCGCGGACACCCTGCTGGGCATGGACTACGTGATCAACGATGAGGCGGTGCCGGGGTCAAAAGCTGACGCCATCGCGTCGCTCCATGGCTTTTCTGCCTATCGCTACCAGGACCTCCTGCCTGCGGCCTACGGCCTCTCTGCGACCGCCACAGGCACGGTCGCATGGGGTTCCCATGCCCTGAGAAACCAGGAGGCGCTCTTTGCAGATGCCACGGGTGTCGGTGGTGCCTACATTGCCGCTCAGGTGGCTGACGTCGCAGCAGATCCTTCTGTAAAGTTGCGCACGCTCTCGATCACCTGCAAGGGGGATGGCCCCCTCTACCTCTACTTCCCCGGACTCAGCGCCCAGACGCGCATTGGCTCCAGCTACACCAGGTACACCCTGACAGCCAACGGCAGGGCCCTGCAGGATGTGGGGGGGCGCTTCGGAATGAACATCGTATACGCCGGGACCTACTCCAAAGGCGATGAGGTTACACTGACCGTTATGGATATCACGGCCCAGACGATCGACAGGCATTTTCCTGTTGCCATAGACTCACAGGGCTCAGAGCTGCTCTGGACGAGCCGCTTAAACGAGCTCCTTGAGGCAGGAACGCTCGATATGGATGCATATGCAGCGGGCGTCTCGGCGCTTGATAGTGGCCTCAGGAGCGCACGCTTTTGCGGCAATACGGCATCCATTGACTTTTACGCCTCGCGCGACGAGACCCTCTTCTTGCGGATTGGCTATGATACGGGCTGGTCGGCCACCGTTGACGGCGAGCCGGCGACGCTCAGGCAGCTCTACACCGCCTTCCTGGGTCTAAACGTGGGCGCAGGGTCGCACCACATCGAACTGAGCTTCGAGCCACCAGGTCTTACGCTGGGTGTTGTCGTGAGTGTCGTCAGCATCCTCGCCTTCGTGGGCTGGCGCGCCGCAGCGCGCCGCAGGAATGTGCGATGAGCCATGCACGGCTCTGGTGGCGTGACTCGGCTCGGTGGGCTGTGACGCCGTCGTGAGCGTCTTATGTGACGCGGCGCAAAGGTCACGCACCCGTTTGACGAGGTAGCTCTCATGACGGCTCACGTGTACCGGCATAGGGCACGTGCCTGACAAACGTTCAAGGAAGGAGATGGTGGCCATGGCGTATGACCTGTCGAGGTTTATAGAGGCCCAGCAAAGGGACTATGCGATCGCACTCGCCGAGATCAGGGCCGGAAGGAAGCAAAGTCACTGGATGTGGTACATTTTCCCGCAGCTCAAGGGACTCGGTAGAAGCTCGACCTCAGAGTACTATGGCATCGATGGCCTCGGTGAGGCCACAGCCTTTCTAAAGGACGCGTATCTTGGACATAATCTCAGGGAGATCTCATCAGAGCTTTTGGGGATCTCGGATAAGGACGCGCGTCAGGTGTTTGGGAGCCCCGATGACCTGAAGCTGCGCTCATCTATGACGCTCTTTGCCCATGCGGGTCGGGAGGATACCGTATTCAGGGACGTGATCGAAGCGTATTTCGATGGGCGCGAGGACCAGCGTACGCTGCGCCTGTTGGACCTGTGACGACGAGTGCGCTACGGCTCGGACATGCAAGGCTCGTCAGGCATGCCCGTATGCCGTGCTAGGTGCGGCGGCCTACGGACACAGCCGAGGGGGCTTTCGTCTCCTCGCAGCTAGAAGGACGCAAAAAAATTCTGCGCAGACCTTGTGAACACAAAGCCGCGCGTGTACACTAGTCAAGCTGCGTTTTTGGGCAAAGAGGGAGAGCTGTGTCTCTGCAACTTGCCGTGGTGTCACAGCTGTCCCATGGGACGCGGCATACAGAAGGATGTGGTCCGCTGGGGAGGGGTGGGAAAGCCGCCTCGAATGTACAGTCGTGCGAGGTCCCAAGACCACCGAGGGTAAGGAACGAGCATGGTCAGTACGATTCTTGGCCGTAAGATCGGGATGACGCAGGTGTGGGATGACAACGACAACGTCGTTCCCGTCACCGTCATCCAGGCGGGCCCCTGCGTCGTCTCGCAGGTAAAGACGAAGGAACACGACGGCTACGATGCCGTGCAGATCGGCTTTGGGGACATCAAGCCCAAGCACGTCAACAAGCCCATGCAGGGGCACTTTGATGCTCAGGGCGTCGAGCCCATGCGCTACCTGCGCGAGGTTCGTGTTGAGGATGGTACGGAGCACGCGACGGGCGACACGGTCACGGTCGCGGACTTCGCAAAGGTCAAGGCTGTCGATGTCATCGGTACTTCGAAGGGCAAGGGTTTTCAAGGCACCATCAAGCGTTGGAACTTCTCCCGCGGACCCATGACGCATGGTTCCCGCAACCAGCGTAAGCCCGGCTCCATCGGCCAGTGTGCCTATCCCGCCCGCGTCCGCAAGGGCCTGCACATGGCCGGCCATATGGGAGACGAGCGCGTCACAGTCAAGAACCTCAAGCTGGTTCGCATCGACGAGGAGCAGAATCTCATGCTCATCAAGGGCGCCGTTCCCGGCGGAAAGAACGCCCTCGTCCAGGTCCGCAGGGCCTAAGGCCACGCCAGGCACCAACTGATCCTTAGGCCAGCAAGGGAGACACCATGTCCAAGATTGAAGTCAAGAACGTGCAGGGAAAGGCGGTCGAGACGCTAGAGTTTTCTGATGGCGTCTTTGGCATCGAGCCGAACATCCCGGTGGTGCACCACGTTGTCGTCGCCTACGAGGCGACGCTGCGCCAGGGCACCCACTCTACAAAGAACCGCTCTGCCGTCTCCGGCGGTGGGGCCAAGCCCTACCGACAAAAAGGTACCGGCCGTGCTCGTCAGGGCACCATACGTGCCCCACAGTGGGCTGGCGGTGGCGTCGTTTTCGGCCCTGTGCCCCGCAGTCACGCCAAGCGAGCCAACAACAAGGAGAAGAAGCTCGCCATGAGGTCAGTCCTCTCTGGCAAGCTCGCGGACTCTGAGCTTGTGCTCGTCGATGACTTCTCATTCGAGAAGCCCTCGACCAAGCAGGCCGCAGCGATCCTGAAGGCCCTCAGTCTCACCGACAGGCGCGTCACCCTCATCCTCGACGATGATGATGTGATCACCTATCTCGCCTTTCGCAATCTTCCCCAGGTCATCGTCTACGGCGTCTCGGAGGCCAATACCAGAAACCTCCTCGACAATGGCGCCCTTGTCATGACCACTGCCGTCGCCAAGCAGCTTGAGGAGGTGCTCGCATAATGAACTCACCCCACGAGGTGATCATCCGCCCGATCGTCACCGAGCGCTCCTTCGACCAGATGTCCCTGAACAAGTACAGCTTCGAGGTCGCCCGCAGCGCACCCAAGGAAGAAATCGCCTCTGCTGTCGAGACGCTCTTCAACGTTCACGTGAAGAAGGTCAACACCCAATGGGTCAAGCCCAAGACCAAGCGCGTTCGCTACGTCGCCGGCAAGACCCGCAGCTGGAAGAAGGCCATCGTCACCGTTGCCGACGGTGAGCAGATAGAGATCTTCGCGAATCAGCAGACTAGCGAGGAGTAGGTAATTCGCCCGCGATCCTGATGGTTCGCGGGCATGTGTGTCGCGAGTGATGGATACGCGCGGTACCGTGGTAGTCCGGCGTCATCACGCAAATCCCTGGACGTGATGGCCAGCGGAAGAAAGGGAACAAAGCAATGGCAGTCAGGCACCTCAAGCCCACGAGCGCGGGACGGCGCTGGCAGACGGTCTCAGACTTCAAGGAGATCACCTCGACCAAGCCCGAGAAGTCGCTCTTGGAGCCCCTGAACAAGAAGGCTGGTCGTAACAACAACGGCCGTATCACCACCCGCCACCAAGGTGGCGGCACTAAGCGCAAGTATCGCCGGATAGACTTCAAGCGCAAGAAGGACGACGTCCCGGCCAAGGTCGCCACGATCGAGTACGATCCCAATCGTTCTGCCCGCATCGCGCTGCTTCACTACGTCGATGGTGCGAAGGCCTACATCCTTGCTCCCCAGGGCCTTAAGGTGGGCGACAAGGTTATCTCTGGCAAGAAGGACGTCGACATCAAACCCGGCAATGCCATGCCGCTCTCCGAGATCCCCGTCGGCACCCTCGTGCATGCCGTCGAGTTTCAGCCTGGCAAGGGTGCCGCGATGGCTCGTGCGGCTGGCACTTCCGTGCAGCTCATGGGTAAGGACGGTGCCTACGCGGTCCTGCGTATGCCCTCCTCGGAGCTTCGTCGCGTGCTCGTTACTTGTCGCGCCACCATCGGCGAGGTTGGCAATGCGGAGCACTCTAACATCGTTATCGGCAAGGCCGGCCGCAATCGCTGGCGCGGCGTGCGTCCCACCGTCAGGGGCACGGTCATGAATCCGGTTGACCACCCGCATGGAGGCGGCGAGGGCAAGAACCACACCTCCGGTCGCCCGTCCGTCACGCCCTGGGGCATCCCAACCAAGGGCAAGAAGACGCGCGATCCCAAGAAGGCCAGCAACCATCTCATCATCCGTCGTCGTCGTTCCAAGTAGCACACGAGCAAGAGGAGATCGAACGTATGAGCAGAAGCCTCAAGAAGGGTCCGTTTGTGGAGACTCGCCTCCTTGCGCGTGTCGCCGCCATGAATGAGTCAGGCAAGAAGGAGGTCATCAAGACCTGGTCGCGCGCCTCGACCATCTTCCCCGAGATGGTTGGACACACAATTGCCGTTCACGATGGCCGCAAGCACGTGCCCGTCTACATCACCGAGTCCATGGTCGGTCATAAGCTGGGCGAGTTTGCCCAGACCCGCACCTTCCGCGGGCACAAGAAGGATTAGGGGGTGCGTGGATAATGGCTAGTAACTCCGCTTCCAATGAGGTCCGTGCCACCGCCAAGTATGTGCGCATGGCTCCTCGCAAGGTCCGTATGGTCGTCGATCAGATCCGCAGCCTCCCGGTCGAGAGGGCCCTCGAGGTCCTGCGCTTCTCGCCCCGCTCCGCAACCGAGCCGGTTGCCAAGGTCGTGCAGTCTGCTGTTGCCAATGCCGAGAACAACAACGGTTTGCGTGCTCGCAACCTCGTGATCAAGAGCGCCTACGTCGACGAGGGTCCCACGCTCAAGCGCATCCGCCCGCGTGCGAAGGGTTCTGCATCGCGCATCCACAAGCGCACGAGCCATATCACCGTCGTCGTCGCACCTGGAAAGGGGGCGTAGGGAAAGCATGGGTCAAAAAGTTCAGCCTACGGGCTTTCGTCTTGGCATCACCGAAGAGTGGCGTTCCCGTTGGTACGCCGATAAGAAGGGCTATGCCAAGAGCCTTGGCAACGACCTTGAGATTCGTAAGTTCTTGGGAAAACGTCTCGCCAATGCCGCCCTCTCTCGTGTTGACATCGAGCGTGCGGGGGACAAGGTCAGGATCACCATCTACACGGCCCGCCCTGGCATCGTCATAGGCAAGAAGGGTGCCGACATTGACGCCCTGCGCATTCAGCTCGAGAAGATCGTCAAGGCCGAGAAGGGCCACGTCAACGTGGACGTCATCGAGGTCAAGCGCCCTGAGCTCGATGCCCAGCTTACCGCCCAGTCCATCGCCGAGCAGCTCGAGGGCCGCATCGCCTTCCGCCGTGCCATGCGCAAGGCCGTCCAGACCGCCCGCAAGTCAGGTGCCCAGGGCATTCGCATCCAGTGCTCCGGCCGTCTGAACGGTGCCGAGATGGGCCGCCGTGAGTGGTATCGAGAGGGCCGCGTGCCCCTGCACACCCTGCGCGCGAAGATCGGCTTCGGAGAGTCGACTGCCCGTACGACCATGGGTGCCGTAGGCGTAAAGGTATGGGTCTACCTCGGCGAGCAGCTTCCCGGTCAGCCTGCTTTGCGCCCCGAGCTCGAGGGCACGAGCAGCCGTCCTCGTCGCGGCCGTAACGAGAGGAGGGGTCGTTAATGCTGGCTCCCAAGCGCGTCCTTCACCGCAAGGTCCAGCGTGGCTCCATGAAGGGCCATGCCAAGGGCAACACCGAGTTGCACTTTGGCGCCTGGGGCCTCCAGGCACTTGAGGCCCACTGGATCACCAACCGTCAGATCGAGGCTGCCCGTATCGCCATGACGCGTCGGATGAGGCGCGGAGGCAGGGTCTGGATCACCATCTTTCCCGACAAGCCCGTCACCAAGAAGCCAGCCGAGACGCGTATGGGTTCCGGCAAGGGCAACCCGGAGGAGTGGGTAGCCGTCGTCAAGCCCGGGCGCATCATGTTCGAGATTGCCGATGTCGACGAGCTAACGGCCAAGGAGGCCTTGCGTCTCGCTCAGCATAAGCTTCCCATCAAGACGAAGATCATCGCCCGCACCGAGCAGGACGGGGAGGCACAGTAGATGAAGTATAGGGACATTCAGGAGCTCTCCGACGAAGAGCTTAGCCAGAAGCTCGAGGATGGTCGCACGGAGCTCTTTAATCTCCGCTTCCAGATGGCCACGAGCCAGCTGGATAACACTGCCCGCGTCACGATCGTCAAGCGTGACATTGCTCGCGTCCAGACCGAGATGCGTGCTCGCCAGATCGCGGCGGAGAAGTCCGCTGCCCAGAAGTAGATCGCAGGAAAGGCAAGAAATGGCAGATACCGAAGGCAGGAACGCACGTCATGTCCGCACCGGTGAGGTCATCTCACGTTCCGGCGACAAGACCATTGCCGTGCAGATTACCTATCGCAAGCACCACCCCAAGTACGGAAAGATGATGACCATCCACAAGAAGCTCCATTGCCATGACGAGAAGAACGAGTGTGGCATAGGCGATAGCGTTCGCGTCATGGAGACTCGTCCGCTGTCCAAGACTAAGCGTTGGCGCGTTGTGGAGATCGTGGAGAAGGCAAAGTAGCGATCGTATCAACCACACCCAGACAGGCACATCGCCTGTAGCGTCGTGCCCCCGCTCGGGGCAGTGTTCGGAGGAACTGCAATGATTCAGATGGAGACCATGCTTAACGTCGCTGACAACAGTGGCGCGAAGCGCGTGAAGTGCATCAAGGTCCTTGGTGGCTCCAAGCGCCGTTACGCTGGCCTTGCCGACGTCATCATGTGCGCCGTGCAGGAGGCAACGCCCGGCGGGCAGGTGAAGAAGGGTGACATCGTACGCTGTGTCATCGTTCGTACAGCTAAGGAGCAGCGTCGCAAGGACGGTAGCTACATCAAGTTCGATCAGAACGCCTGCGTCTTGGTCGACAAGGATGGTGAGCCCAAGGGTACGCGCATCTTTGGGCCAGTTGCTCGTGAGCTGCGCGATCATAAGTATATGAAAATCGTTTCGCTCGCGCTCGAGACGCTGTAGGGAGTGAGCAGCATGCCTAAGATGAAGATCAGGAAGGGCGATCAGGTCCAGGTCTTGTCCGGCAAGGACAGGGGTGCTCGCGGTGAGGTCATTCGCGCCATCCCGTCTGAGGGCAGGGTCGTCGTTCGTGGTGTCGCCATGGTGAAGAAGGCCCAGAAGCCCAATCAGATGGGGCAAAACGGCGGCATCATCGAGAAGGAGTCAGCGATCGACGTCTCGAACGTAGCGCTGATCGATCCCAAGACCGATACTCCGACCCGTGTCGGCTATCGATTTGGCACAGATGGCAAGAAAGTGCGCTATGCCAAGAAGTCTGGCGAGGAGATTTAGAAACAGCGTAGCATATGCATTGCGCAGGGAGTGACTGCACTGCGCTGCGTACTTGAGTGCTGTGTGAGACATGCGATATGCATTACGTGCCTTGAGAGCCACCCGGCAGTGTGAGTCATACTGCCGGGTGGTCTTTTACGTACCCAGGCCCCACCCCTTCACTGCCACTCGCCCCTGAACGTACCCAGGCCCCGGTTACGCACTGCCACTCGCCTCTGAACGTTCCGATCAGCACGTTCACGCCCGAGTGGCAGTCTCGCCTGCACTGCCACTCGCCCCCGAGCGTGCCCGGACCCCGGTCTCGCACTGCCACTCGCCCCCGAGCGTGCCGTCCCGGCACGTTCACACCCGAGTGGCAGTGAGAGCTATCCTACTAGTGATTAGTCTATTCATACTCTACTATCATTGAGATATAATGGCGCCACACGGGGGAAGGGTGGCTCCATGCCTGCGGAGAAGTACAGGGTCGAGCTGACGGCGGAGGAGCGCGGGGAGCTGCTCGCGGTGGTGAGGAGGGGCAAGGGAGGGGCCGCGCAGGTCAGGCGGGCGAACATCCTGCTCGCGGTGGACGTCGGCGAACACGCCGACCTGCGCATGAGCGAGGCCGAGGCGGCTAGGACGTACCGGGCCTCGGCCAAGACGGTCTTCAGCCTGAAGAAGAAGCTGGCGGCCGAGGGGTTCCGGGGCGTGCTCGAGCGGAGGCGCAGGTCGTCACCGGGAAACCTCAAGATCGACGGGGACGTCGAGGCGAGGATCATCGCCCTCGCGTGCACGGACGCGCCGGAGGGCCACGACCACTGGACGGTCCGCCTGCTCGCGGACAAGGCCGTCGAGCTCGGGTACGTCGAGTCGGTGTGCCCCGCCACGATCGCGAACCACCTGAAAAAAACGAGGTAAAGCTCCCGGGGGGTGAGGGAGTGGTGCGTGCCCGAGGCGTCCTGCGAGTTCGTAGCGGCGACGGGGGACGTGCTCGCCGTGTACGAGCGCCCGCTCGACCCCGCCCGCCCCGTCGTGTGCCTCGACGAGAGCTCGCGCCAGCTCGTCGCCCACTCGCGCGAGCCCCTGCCCGCGAGGCCCGGCGAGCCGGAGCGCTGGGACTACGAGTACGTCCGCAACGGCGTGGCCGACGTGTTCATGGCGTTCGCGCCGCTGCTGTGCGAGCGGCATGCGCGCCTGACCAGGACGAGGACCCGCGTGGACCTGGCCGAGACGCTGCGGTGGGTGTCGGACGACCTGTATCCGCAGGCAGAGCGCATAGTCCTGGTCTGGGACAACCTGAACACGCACTCCATGGGGTCCCTCTACGAGGCGTTCCCGCCGGAGGAGGCCGAGCGCCTGGCCTCCCGCTTCGAGGCCCGTCACACGCCCAGGCACGGGAGCTGGCTGGACATGGCGGAGATCGAGATCGGCTGCCTCATGCGCCACGGCCTTCCGGCGCGCGTTGCCGACATCGACGAGATGGAGCGGCCGGCGAGGGCCTGGGAGGACGATCGCAACGAGAGCGCGCGGACGGTCAGCTGGAAGTTCACGGTAGGCGATGCCAGGGACAGGCTCGCAAGGCTGTATCCTGTGATAGAGATAGTAGATTAATTATAGACGTTACACTAGGTCGGCGTTTTCATCGGGGCATCAATCCACACTAACCCCCGAAGAGCCGAATAAAGAGGACACCAACCAAACTGAGGAAGCCCCCGGGAATTAAGCTATCTCGCGAGTCACCTTACATCTCGCAATTCAACCTCGCGTCATATCACCTTCGCCGGCGCCCCCCCAATCAACACGCGCGGCTTATCGAGCCGCTCGGTCGCCAACGCCTGCGCAATAAGAATAGTTCTGCTGCCCAAAACCCCCAACTACCAACCATGCATTTCCCGACCATCATTCAAGACAATAGTCACGATGAGACCAGAATGTAAGCCCCTTCTCTTCACCTCTCCAACCCGCAAAGCCAATCCACGCACCTGCCCCCAACCAACCGCACGAACCGCTCCATCGAGGGCAGCATCTTGTCGACAAGATTCCCAAAGGTGCCCTTGTAGGCAAGCGCAGTGACAAGGGCCGCGGCGAAAAGCCCGATGGAGAACACCGCCAGCCATACGAGCAGCAAGTCGAAACCCAGCCCCTGGTATATCAGATTCCAGATCCAGGGACGCAGGTAGTTCCGCACCATGATGTTCTCGTGGATGAGGTACACGAAGAGCATGAGGGCGGCCACCCTGTTGACCTTCGCATTGACGAATGGCCGCATCCTCACGAGATTGAACAGGCCTATAGCAGAGAGGAAGAGAAGCGGGTCCCCGTCTATGTCGAAGTGCATGACCTTATCGGCGAAAAAGCCGATGTGTTGCCCGGCAACTTCGAGAAGGAAAACGATGGCAATCATGCCGAGCGAGCCTACAAGGAACAGGCAGAGGTTAGCCTTCTTGTCTGACGCGAACCCCTGCAGGTGCCTGTAGATGAAGGCAACTATCACGTATTCCGTGATCATGGTCATGAGCTCTGTCGAGAAAAAATGGCCGCTGTGGAACATGGGGACAACCATGTACAGGAACGCGAGTCCGATGCACAGGGCAGCGTGCCCTCGCTTGCCGAGCTTGTCGATGGTCCAGTTCATGGCGGGATGCATCACATAGAGAAGGAGGTAGCAGATGATGAACCAGTTATTCGTGAATGTCGTGGGCAAGAAGCAGCGGAGAACCGTCTTGGTATCAGGGCGCATGCCAAGTACCAGCGCGATGGCCAGGAAAAGGACCGAGAGGATGAAGACGTTCACGACCATCTCGATGACCTTGTTGAGCTTCACTCTGTCAGTGTGGCAGAGGAACCATGCGGAACATATAACGAAAACGAGGTTGCCCCATTTGCCAAGGGTGTTCAGCAGGACGAGGATTCCCATGTTTGGGTCTGCAGAGGCAAGCTTGAAATTGACATAGAAGCTATACCCCCCCCCGACCTCGGGATAGCCCCCGGCAGAAGGTGCCTGCAGGGACAGGGCCACATGGGAAGCGACAATGGCCACCATCGCGATGATCTTCAGCAGTTCAATCGAGGAATCGCGCTGCCGTTTGACTACTGCGCTCACTGGTTCTACTCTCCTTACTGGTAGGGCCACCGGGGCCTATCCGACAAGTCTCTCCTTGAACGGGCAGATCCTCACGCACTTCTGGCATCCGATGCAGGTGGCTGCGTTCACCACCGGGTAGTCGAACCCCTCCTCGTCTGGCTCCATGATTATCGAGCCCGTGGGGCACACCGCCATGCAAGCGGTGCAGCCGCAGCATTCGCTGCGGTCCCCGTAAAGCTCGGGCAGCCTGTCAGCTCTCTTCGCATCGTCCCAGTTCCTGAATCGGGTGGAGACATGGGGGTCGTAGCCCTCTGGCTGGCGAAGAGCCATGCCGTCGCGGTAAGAATACGGGGCATTGTCGATGATGATCCTGTTCACCGATTCCCCTTCCCCAGAATACGCTTTGCCGAACGCTTGCCCTTGCGGATGGCTCGGTGTGCGATGTCCTTAAGCTCGCTCTGGTGGAAGCCCGTCACACGCATCATCTTGTCGAAGCCGTCCCGGTAGAGCAGCTTCCAGGGCTCGGAACGTTCGCCCTCGTAGGTCGAGGGCCGCTCGAGCATGGGGTTGCCGGGCAGAGCCTCCGAGAGCCGCATCGGCCATACGTGCACCAGTTCATCGGCTGCCATCTTCTTCAAGAGGCCATCACTCGCTTCGGTGTTGGCGAGCACGAGCGAGACGCCCAGCCTGTCCTCAAGCTCGGGTCGCGAGCTATGCTCTATGCCCCAGAAGTCGGCAATCGTCAGATCGGATTCCCGCTTGACAGATGTGTAGGGACAGCGATAGCAAGAGGGTCGCAGCATCTTGTTGCTGTAGAAGAGGTGCTTCCAACTGTTGGCGAGCGGCGTGCCCTGCTCCGTGCGGCCGTCCTCAAGCGTGAAGCGCTCGAAGTGCCCCCATCCGTTCCACTTGGGCCGGTGCTCGTAGGAGACGACCCGGGACTTTCGGAGCCGCGCAATGTAGTCGAGCTGTAGCTGGAATAGCTCGGGCGAGGGCACGCCATGGCAGATGATGTCAGCCAAGATCAGGACACCCCCCCGCGATTTTCCCGCACACCTTGCAGACCGCGGCCACCTCGCAGGGCGTCCCCGTGAAGAGCACGGTGCGTCCTGCCCCGAGGTCGGCACTAACGTCGCGTATCGCGTCGCCCATGCGGCTCTGTGAGTACTTCGACCTCATGCATCGCTCGGCTTCCTCCATCGTCACGCAGCGTATATGGACGGCAGCCAGGCCGTCGTCGAAGGCGCAACCGTAGACGACGCCGCCCTGCCTTATCACGGCCTCGGCAAGTGCATGGAACATTCCGCCGGAGGCACTGTGCTTCCTGACATCGTCGGAGGAATTCTTCGCCGCATAGACGAGCGGATATTCGCAATCACCGTGTTTTCCGACCTTGTCCACCTCGGCCTCCTTCCATCCTTCGTCAGGGTCCGTCGCCTGCGGATTCTCCTCGCCCTTCACCAAGAGGAGCCTCAGCACCTTCTTGGCGGCCTTTTTAGCGAACCCCATGAAGGTTGGACGTTTGATGGCGCCAACGGCCTCGGCCGCAGCCGCGAAGCCTTGCCTGTAATAGACATCCCAGAAGCGATCCTTGTCCGCCTCCGGGACTGGCGGCCTCAGCAGCATGGGCTGGCCATCATTCGCGGCAAGCCCCATCTCGCTCGGCACCAGCCTCAGCATCCCACCGCAGGCGTCGACAAGGTCGGACCCGCGAGCGCCGTTGACAGCAAGGAACGATGTCCCATCACCGAAGGCGAGACCCGAATGCGCTTCCGTAAGTCCCCAGTAGTCACCTATGCTCACGTCACCGGGCCGGTCAGTCGAGTGGAACCCGCACCGGTAGCAGGAAGGACGGCAGAGCTTGCCGTACCAGAGCCGCTGCCACAGGTCAACCTCACGTCCATAGACCCGCCTCCCGTCCGCGAGCAGGGCGACGGGACGCGTCCCCTCCCATGCGGGATCCTTGGCGCGGTGCTGGAAGGCCACAACCTTGGAGCCGAGCTTAGCGCCGAGCCAGTCGATGAACTCGGCGAACATGGGAGGCGAGGCGGTTCCCCAGCAGATAAGGTCACACGTGTAGAGCCCGCTGAGGGCCGCGACATTTGTCATAGGATCGCTCCTTCTAGCATGCCTAGCGCCTCACCAGCCCCTTCATGCGAGAGAGCAGGCCCGCGTACTGGTCGCGCTCGAAGAGCCAGGTGAGCACCAGGCAGGAGGCGGTAGACCAGGCTGCAGAAGCCAGACCGAGCACAATCCAGGTCGCCCAGCTCGAGCAGCTCACGTTGAGGATTATGAAAGGGGCAACGGCCACGCCGAGCTTCACGAAGCAAAGAACTATGCGTCGCACGGTATCGCTCACGGGCGTGTGCGTCACCTTCCAGGGTATGAAGATGGCCAGGTCGATGTCGCGGTATATGTTCGAGAGGCAGGCGCCCACGATGATGCCGTCCACACCAAAGAAGATGCCACCGAGTATGCCCCCGAAGATGAGAATGAGCGTCTGTATGGTGGTCTGGATCCTCGTCTCGTGGTAGAGGCCGGCGGAGAGAACGAGAAGGCCCTGCGGGGTCTTCAGGTGGTAGAGGAAGACGTTGAACGTCACCAGGAATCCCAAAAGCGGGTTGATATAGTTCGCGTCCGTGAAGCCGTCCGTGTAGAGCGCCATGAAGGGCATGATGAGCACGAGGCAGACGGCAACGGTGAGCGCGTTCAGCGTGTAGGTGACCGTCTGGAACTCCTTGTAGGTGCGCTGCAGGGTCTCCATCTGGCCGCGGGCGATAACGTCCCCGAAGGAGGCCTGGGTGCCGTTGCCGAGGGCGGCGCATATCTGCAGCAGGGCGTTGGCCACGTACAGGTAGACGGTGAGGACGCTCACCGACCCCAGGTCGTTCAGAAGGAACGTGGCGATCACGACGGGAGCGCCGCTCTGCACGGCCGAGAGCACCTGCAGGTAGAAGACATCCCAGCGCTGGGCGAGGTCGATATCACCCTCCTTCGAGCTGTAATCGACCTGGGGGAACTTCCTGCGCGTGTAAACGACGAGGATGCCGGTGCGGATGAATATGGGGACGATGGCCACGCCGTAGACTGCCTCTATGGGGGCATGGAAGCCGGCCAGGACCATGATGATCACGATGTAGAGCACGCGGTAGACGATTGACACAGCCTGAATCACCCAATTGCGCTGCGTCGCGGTGAGGAGGACGCGGTACTTGGCGAGGGTGAAGAAGTCGAGGAAGCCGGACGCGCCCAGGAACACGACGATGATGGCTATCTGCAGCCCGGTGAAGCCGGAGACGTCGACGAAGAGCGGATAGAGCACCGCGAGCAGGGCGACGCCCACCACGAAGATCGCGCCCGACTTGTAGTAGAACTTCTTCGCCGAGGTGACGATCCTGCTGATCATCGAGAGGTCTTCCTCGACGAGCGGCTTGTAGAGGGCATAGACCGCCGCAGCCGATATCCCGGCTTCCACGAGCGTGATGTAGCTCACTATCTGCGACAGCGAACTCACGAGGCCGTTCACCTCCGACCCGTAGACGCCGATGATCGTCCTCGGGACGAGGAAGCCCGAGACGATCGTCACGAGCTGCAACGCGTACGACCACACCGCATTGCTGAAGAACCGCTTTGTCCTCTCTGCCATTCATTGACTCCAAACGTTATTTGAAACTCACGACAAGGAACCTAAACCCGGACCCTGTCGCCGTGCATGCGATGCGAACCGATGCGCGCCGATCTCACATACCACTGTTCCAGTACCCCGCTCTCGACGGCGACGCGGCGGATGGCCAGATATACCCCGCATGAGAAGAGATAGGGAACGTAGGTCTGCATGTCGTAGAGGGGATTGCCAGTCACGCAGTACATGATGAAGAAGAGTTGCAGAGCGATGGAGGCGGAGAGATAGGCCCGCATGTGATGGTCATCTGCGGCGAGTCTGTTCAGTTTGAGCAGCAGGCGAATGGACCCGCACAGGAACGCCGCGAAAGTGAGGACCATAAGGACGAAGCCGACGACCCCCTCCTCGGCGAGCACCTGCCAGAAGCAATTGTGAGCGGACATGATGGTATGTCCCTGGGCAATATACCGGGCAGAGAGACCCGTCATGTTGAAGTTGATGGCGAACGATCCCAGCCCATTGCCGACGATGGGAGATTGTGACCAGAGAACCAGGCAAAGGGCCTGGAAGGTGTTCCTGTCGTTAACAGAGGTGCTGTCCTGCATGCCGCTGAACCTCTCGAAGACCCCGAGCAAGTCAGGGACGTAGAGGGAGGATGCGTAGATGCCGACGAGGGCGATGATTGCAACAACGATAACCTTGAAGCTTGTGGAGAGCTTCTGCCTAGACCCGTAGAGGCAAAGTGCAAAGCCAACGGACGCGACGCCGGATACGAGATGGGTGCGTTTGGTGGTAAGCAGGAGAGCCACGAGGAGTAGGACCAGGGCACCATAGCGCAGCACGGCGGAAAGCCTCTTCTTAAGGATGAGGGGTATGCAGGCAACGAGGCCCAGCGTGATGTACATAGCATTCGTCGAGTAGTGGTTCGTGAACCCGGCCTTCCAGTCCGAGGATTCGACGACTGTCTGCAAGCCGGAGAAGAACCTCCGGTAGATGACGTCATGAAACCCAGGAATCAGCCAGCAGACTATCGTAATGACAGCATAGAAAAGGCCAATGACGAGCATCGCGTCCCAGAGGAAGCTCATCCATTCCTGCTTCCTCGCGTTACCTAGGATGAGGGATATGCCAAGCGTGCAACCGAATATGATGAGCCAACTTCGGGCCATGGAGGAGGTGAGCACGTTGCTGAAGGCCATGTTCTGATCCAACAGCGTCCAGATGTAGAAGAGGAACAGGGACAGTGACCCGAAGGTAAAGCCGAGCCTGTCACGGTCCTTGGTCGCAAAGAACAGAGAGACGGCGAACGCCAATACCAGCAATGCCAGCTGCAGCCTTTCCGGAACCAATGTCTGGCAGAAGAAGGCCACAACGAGCGGGCCTCCGATTACCACGAGCAGATAGAAGACCCTGCTCAGCTTTATGTCCATTACGCGATCCACTGTCGACACAACCCCCTACTTACCTCACAAGAGAACTCTCGAGCAGCCCAACCGAGCGCTTCCGCATGCAGGCGAGCTTCCCGTCCACGCTCTCCCAGTCGATGCGAGCTGCCTTCCCGGGCATCAGCTCGTTCACCGTGCGGCCGTCGATGCCCAGCGCACCCACAAGGTCGAGCACGCGGTTATTGACGCTGCCCTTTGTTGTGGGAGGCAGCGAGTAGTAGAAGTCCAGGTGGTTCAGGATGCAGAAGCAAACGCCGTGGAATGAACTCACGACCGCGTGCCGCGCTCCCGCGAAAAGCCCCAGGAAACCCTCTGGACGGGTGAACTGTAAGAAGGCTGCGCCCTCCATGCCGGGGAGCGGCTCGCGTTCCCCGCTCGCTAGCTCCACCCGCGAGCAGCCGGTCTCTTCCGCGATCCTGTTGACCGCCTGCACAGCCCGCTCCTTTTCGGAAATTGAGTAAAGGAGCACATAGCCTCCTGTCCCGGCCACCTCTTTTGGTGTCATGGCGAGTGCCTTCCAGCCCTCCCCCGTCAGCAGGAGCGTGGGGTCGAGCACGACCTGTGGCACAATCCCGCTCCTAATGATGGAGGCCACATAGTCAGCCCCGGACCTCTCCCGCAGCAGCAGCGAGGTGAACCCGTCGAGGAGCTTCGCCGGGTCGAACGCGTCCGTCACGATTTCCGACCCGCCGATGCTCGCCGCGTAGGACTTCTTCTTAGAGGCATCCTCCATAAAATCGAGGAAGTAGGACGGGTCGTCACTCATGCACTGCGGATTCCAGACCTGGTCGCTACCCACGACGACGTAGTCGAGCCCCTCGCACACGCTGGCTATGCTCCCCCTGTCGCAGGGCTCGGTGAAATGGACCCGCGACCGGAAGGCGTCAAATGCGCGGACGCGCTTCTGCCGCTTTGCGTAGGCCAGCACGCTCCTCGGATGGCACCACGAGTAGGCCAGGCCCTCGTTACGGGCTATCTGCGGGTTGCGGTAGTCGATGACCATGGGTTCGTGCCCCAGCTCCCGCAACGTCCGATACAGGGCGTAGCACTGGAGCGCTGCCCCGTAGTTCAGGGTGTTCTGGAACGTCAGTATGCCGACCTTGGACATGTGGCAGCTCCTTATCGGTTGTTATCTCCGCGCCCGCGGGACGCGAGAACATCGTCGTAGAGTGTGAGGACCTCACGGGCGACGTCCCGCTCCGTCCTGATGGGGTGGGGTGCGTTGGCCAGGCGGGCCGCGAAGCCCTCGTCGGCGATAAGTGTCCGGAGGGTCTCCGCGAGGCCGTGCGAGGGGTCGGAAACGTCGTAGAGCAGGCCGTCCTCTCCGCCGCGCACGAGCTCGGGGAAGCTTCCCGAGCGGGCGGCGACGACGGCGAGGCCCGCGGCGCGGTACTCGAGGATGATCCTTCCGAAGGCCTCGGCCTTGCTGCAGGCCAAGCCCACGTCGTAGCCGCCCAGAAGCGATGGCACGTCGTCCGCGTAGCCGTGGAGCTCCACCACGTCGGAGAGTCCGCGTTCCTTGACGAGACGCGCCGCCTCTTGCCCCTCCCGGCTCTCGAGACCGGACCCGTAAACCTCAATGAGCAGGCGCGAGCGCTCCTCTGACGTGAGTAAACCAACGGCCCCGAGCACGTCGGACAGCCCCTTCACACCGTAGTAGCCGCCCAGGAAGATGCAGCGCACCCTCCCTTGCGGATCGGGTCGCCGCGCCTGCCTGGCACGGGCGTACGCGGCCACGGAGGCCGCGCTGATGCTGTCGTAGATGACGCGCAGCTTCGAGGCGTCCATGCCGCGCCGCACCCAGTTGCGTTTGACCGATTCCGATACGGCCACCAGGGCATCAGAGCCGTTAGCAAGATATTTCTCCGGCGAAGGTTTCAAGCTGATAAGCTTAAAACCTTCGAACGAATTTTCCCTCAGGTGGCAGACATGCGGCAGGCCGTGCCTCCCCGCCAATATCATGCCGATGTCGTTGCGTGGCAGGTTACTGTGGATGATGTCGACGCTATCGAAGTCGATGGCGCTCTCGGCAACGCCGACCGCGTGGGCGTTATCCCTCTTCCAGATAAGCCAGCGCTTCACGAACGAGATAGGCTTCTTCCAGGCCGTCCTCGATATGGTCGTGAGGAAGGCGCCGTGGCCCGTGACCACGCTCCCGGCACCCACGGCCGCAAGCCGGTCGTTCAGATCGGACCCCTGCGCCGTGCAAACGGTGCAGCGTACCCCCTGCTCGGCCACCAGGCAGCCCACGAGCTCGACCAGGCAGTCGGTCGCACCTCCGGTGGTGGGGATGTCGGCTATGAATACGACATGAAGCCCCCTACCGTTTTCCATTTACGGGGCCACCTCCCCTCGAATCGAGCCCCAGGAACCTCGCGTAGGGCAGCGGCAGCTTCCCAACCCGCCGGAGGAACCCCACGTGCCATGGTGCGCTGCGGTAGTCCGCGAGCAGGTATCCTGGGTGGGCCAGGTAATGGCCCAGAGGCGCCGGTCTGGCGGCGAGGGCGAACTCCCCTTCGTTCTCGAGCTCCCATTCGCCGAAGGCCTCGGCCTCGGCGGCGTTCGGATAAAGGAACGTCCGGTCCATCTCGCGCATGGCAAGCTCGGGCGAGACGGGGACGCGCGCATCATGGAAGGCGCGGGCCCAGTCGACGACAAACGCCAGAGCGCCCCTTCTGACGGCGGCGGTACGGTGACCGAGCTCCGCTTCTTTCCCTCCGTACCCGCCGAGGACCGCAACGACGCCCTCGGGACCGTTCTCGTAGCCGACGGTCGTCCCGCTCTCGTCGGTGAAAAGGCACTCAAAAAGTCGGTGGTAGGAGAGCTCGCGGCTGCAGACGTACTGCCCGTGGTTCGCATCGAAGAGGAAACCTGTCATGTCGTCACTCGCTTGGTTGGGGCTCTTCGGCCAAACGCCCAGGTAACGCCCCAGAAGGGTGGCCTCATGCCCGGATCCCGCGAGTATTCGCCGGAGCGCGACCTGGATGTTCCCGCTCCACCCGATGTCGGACAGGACCACCCTGCCACCCAATCCGGACTGTGTAAGGTAACGCCGCACGAGATTGAGCTGGCTAGCGCCTTCCTCTGAGTTGCCGCGCAGCCAGCCCAGGACACCTATCACGCGCTTGTTGTCTTCCAGGCCATCGCGGCGCAGAACGGCGCGGGGATTGGTCCCCGTCGATTTTAGCGCGGCCACTGCATCCCGCTCCGAGAAGCCGAGCTTGAGAAGCAACGCCTCAAAGCCGATTTCCTCGGGCAGTTCGCAGGCGGCGATCAGCTCACCCACATTTCCCGACGCCATGAATGCGGGCACCCTCAGAGAACGGCGGGATACATGCAGGTAGGAGCTTCTTGGGGCCTCGTAGCCGAGGCTGTCCATGGCCTGCTGAAGGACACGGGCATCGCGAGCGAGGTAGGCCAACCCGTCCGCATGCGTCTCGGCCAACTGATCCGAGAGCCAGCCGCAGTATCCGACAAGGACGGGTCCCAGGGCACGGTAGCCAAAGCTCTCCAGCCCATCGTGTCCGTCATGCTCGAATGCACGCGCCGACCCTTTCATGAAAGAGTCCGCAATTCCCGTTGCCGGCACGTCTTGCCTGGTAATGAAATGAGTGGCCAAGTCTGCATTATGGGCTTTCCCTATGTCGTTACCGAGGTTGTCACCGATGTGGATGATACGGTCTGCGGGGCATCCGCTCTCGCACTTGAGTACCTCGTAGAGTTGCCCGTTTGCCTTGCTTGCATCGTGCTCGCAGGAGACCAGCAGCAGTTCCCAGCCGTCGTAGCCGCACCTGCGGAGGGTCTTCGCCAACAGCTCGGAGGGCATGTACATGTCGGAGACGATGGCTATGCGGATGCCTGTGGCCTTGGCATCGGTATAGAGCCTCTGGCCTTCCGCCTTGGGGACGCAGAGGTCGAGCTCGGCTTCCCGCTCCATCTCCTCAAGGGCTCCAAGGGCGCTGGAATCAGCGAACGCCTCGGGAAAGCTATCGTATATCTGCCTTATGCTGGCGGAGTACCCGTACTTGGCGTTGGCCACATGCTCGGCCTCCATGCGCGCAGACGAGAACCCCGCGACATCCAAGCCCTCATGCAACGCCCGAGCCTCTACGACGGAGAACACGTCCCGCGACCTTGCAACGAGCCTGGTGGCAAGCGTGTCGAACATGTCGAAGGAGACGAGCTCGAACTTGGAGAAGTCCACGGGCCGCTTTGCCTCCAGGGCCGCAGTCGCGCCTATGCAGGTCATCGCCGCCTTCCTGGCGGCTTTCTTGAGCAGGTTGCCGGTCATCGCGCTTGCCCTAACGGTATTTCGCAGGGTCGAGCAAGCCGGCCTCTGGCTTGACAAGTGCGGCCCCAATCTTCTCTTCGGTTCCGCTCCGACCGTTGTACCAGAGCCGGATCTCGCCCGAGTCCTCTTCGAGAACCGCCGCCGGCTTGTAGACGGCGTCCGCGTCCCACTTACCCTGCCTCGGCCCGAGAATGGGGTTCCCGCTGAAGCGCTTCCAGCCGCCGTTTCCATCGGCGGACCACGCAGCGCAGATGCGGGCGACGTCCACGTTCTGGTACCCGATGTAGAACATCAGGTATCCGGCGCCGTCGGGCAGCTCAACCACGTCGCAGCCGCCGACCTTTGCCCCGTCATAGAGGGATGAGCCTTTCGAAAGGACGGGCGCCGCCTTGTCGATTGACCAGATGACGCCGTCATGGCTAACGGCCCGGTATATCTCGTCGGGCTCGTACTGCTCGCCGGCAGCGAACCACATCACAAGAGATTCCTTCCCAGCATCTTCGAGGACACAGGGGTTCATGACCGCCTCGGCGCCGGGGAACTCGGCATGCGATATGACAGGACCATTCTGCGCCTTTGCGAACGAGAGGCCGTCCTCGCTGGTCGCGAGGCCTATGGAGCTGCCCCGCCTCGTCTGCTCCGTGAACCACATGAGGTAGCCGCCGCGCCTGAGGACGCAGGCGCGATTGACGATGGCGTCCCAAGCGTCCGGGTCATCTGAATGTCCGAGAGCTGTCCGCCTTTCGCCCCACATGGTCCCGTTTGCCGAGGTTGCAACCATGACGGTGCCGCTTGCGCGGTCGGAGTAGTACATACGGTAACCGCCGTCGGCCTCCATGACATAGGGGTCGAACACGCTTCCGGGGCCCTCGAGGACAGGCATGTCTTGCCTAACGATGCCAGCACATTCAGAAGGCAGGTCGTAGCGGTGCTTCTGGTTATCGGCCCGCTGTAATTTGCGGGCGACCTTGTGGCTGGCCTTCCCCAGCAGCTCGCCGAAAGCCCCCCTACTCACCGTAAATCTCCCTCATCACCGCGTCGTACCTCCGGGCGAACACGTCCACCGTGAACTCCCGCTCGTAGAGCGCCTTCGATGCCGCCCGCCACTGGGCTCGCTGGTCCTCGCCGGCAGCCTGCACGACGCGCACGGCCTCCACCAGCTCATCCGGCTTGTCATAGAGCCGGATCCCCTCGCAGCCAAACTGTTCGAAGAACTTGTTGCCGCCCGTGCGCGACGCCACCACGACCTGCCCCAGCGAGAGGACCTCCAGCATGATCAGGTCGAAGAAGGTCTCCCGGTTGGGCAGCACGAATACGTCGGCTGCCGCGATCACCGAGTGCGGGTCGTCGGTCCAGCCGACCTCCACCCACCTCGGGTGGCCGAGACCCATGATCGGCCCCTCCTTGCCGGCGTTCAGGAACCACACGCTCTCGTCCGCAAGGAGCTCGGGTGCCACCTCTTGTAGGACGTCGTAACCCTTGATCAAGTTGTGCCTTCCCACGTAGGTGATGACGAAGGCATCCTGGGGGATGTCGTAGCGCCGGCGCACCTCGGCCCGACCCACCTTCGCGCTCACGGGTGCGATGCCGGTGGGCACGTAGCGCAGCTTTGCCTCGTCGCGCACGGCCGCGTAGCCCTCCCAGGTGTGGAAGTAGGGCTCCTCGGCCTCCCGGCAGGGGAAGATCACGTAGTCGGCACGCTGGAAGGAGTACTCGTCGATGACGGCAATCTTCTTCAGCTCCTCGGCGTGCGCCTCGGCGTCTTTGGGGTTGAGCCGGCTGATCAGCTCCTTGTGGTAGGCCAGGGGCGAGTGCGAGGTGAGGACCACCTTCCCCCCGTAGCCCTCAAGTGTCGAGCGGTGCAGATAGAGGTCCTCTGTGTCGTGGAAGTGGATGGCAGCATACTGAGCGTAGTCCACTGCAGGTTGTGCATTTCGTCCCGGCAACGCCAGCAGGTTGCGTACACGGCGGGCGTCCTTCACCCGTGCAGGTACGACCTTCTGCAGGAACTTATTTGATGTCATCTCCGCTGGTACTTCGGGAAGGAAGTCATAGCCCTCAGCACCGATCTGATTGAGACCCTGCCGAAGGTTGTACAGATAACCCGCCGGGCCGCCCTTGGGTGCCAGCTTGTTGACCGGAAAGTGTATGAGCTTCCTCATCGCCCGATCTCCTTGCATATCTTCTCCGCCACGGCCTCGGGCGTGTAGGCCTTGGCCCGCTCCAGGCACTTGTGGCGCATGGCGTTGTGATCCTCGTCGCTCAATGAGACGAACTTGCCGATTGCCCCGCCAAGTAGCTCGTTGTGCCCGAACTCGTAGCCGAAGCCGGTCACGCCGTCCTCGAGCATCTCGTCGTAGTACTGCCACTTGGCCCCGATGATGGGGACCCCGGCCGAGAGGGCGTCGATAATCGTCCCGGGGATGCCCTCCCTCACCCATCTCGTCGGGAAGAGGAGGAGGTCGTACTTAGAGACCGTAGAAACGCTCTCCTCAGGTGTCACGCTTCCCTTGTAGGAACAGTGCGGGCTCTTATCCAGCAATCCGTCGAGCTCCTCCTTGTACGCCTCATCTATAGGTCCGTATATATCGAGGGCGAAGCTTCGCCCACCATCCGAGGCGTTCAGCTCCTCGACGGCCTGCATGGCGTCGCCGACGCCCTTCTCCCTCACAACTCGGCTAAAGATGCAGAAGCGCCAGCCATCGCCGTAGGACCGTGTATCGGGTACGTCCACCTTCTCCAAGTACTTGAAGTTCGGCAGGTAGCTCGCATTCGTCACGCCCTTCTTCGCGAGCGCGTCCGCAAGCTGGTGCGACTCCACCCAGTTGATCTTGAAGGCGTTGAGGTACCCGGTCCACTCGGGGAACTGCTCGAGGTCGCCATCAAGCCAACCGCCGATGAGGTTCTGGTAGATGCGCTTGCCCCTCTTGCGGGCCGCCTTTGCCAGGCGCGGGTACAGCACCCGCCTCCCGTTTTGCGAGAGCAGTATCACTATGTCGTCGCACTCGTGCAGGCACCTTCGGGTGTCGGCTGCAACCCGCAAGGCGCGGTGCCGCCAGTCGATGGTGTCGACAGCGACGATGTTCTCCGCGCCGTACATGTCGCAGAGCATCTTGTGCATCATGCGCGTCTTCACGGTTTGCCCGTCGAAGAGCGTCCTGTCGGGGTCGATGCGGCCGATGAGGCCTATCTTCTTCACGCTAGAGCTCAAGCATCTCACCCAACCTCAGATCCCACTCGGGGGGCTCGATGGGCATCATCCCGGCGCAGGGGGTGAGCGTCACCTCGGAGAAGTAGTACCGCTCACTGTTGACCATGAAGTCGATGCGGGCGAACCTGAATGGTTCTGCCAGGTCACGGGCGACACCGACCATCTCGCCAAGATAGGGCGACATCTCGATGCTGCCCTCGAGCGGCTTGTGGTCAGCCCGCCTGAAGGGGGCGGGCGTACCGTCCATGTCGAAGAAGCTTATCCGGCCGGCCGTCGGCCCCTCGTCCAGGCCGACGGAGACGTAGAACAGCCTCGGCTCGCCGCCGAAGCAGTAGAACTTGTAGTCGGAGAGCGGCCCCTTGACCATCTGCTCGCAGATGACCTGCCGCCTGATGGCGCTGTAGTGCGGCTCGGTCGACATAAGGCCCCAGTCCATCCCCATCCACTCGTTCAGCTCACGCCGGGCGGCCTCGGAGTCGAATGCGGCCTTATCGTGGCAGAGGATGTTCATGCCGCAGCCGTGGTTGCACTTGAGCACGAGCTGGTCGGGAAGCACTCCGAAGTCGACATCAGCCGCGCGGTCCCAGTGGCCGTAGAGGTCCACGAGCAGGTCGCCGTGCCCCTTGCTGGCCACGTACTCGCGCACGCGGTACTTGTCGGTCACCTCGGATGTCAGTGGAATCTTCGGCAGCTCGTAGAGCTTCAGCCACGAGATCTTCTCGTTGGAGGTCTTCGGGTCGTCCAGGTCGCAGGCCTCGCCCATGGCATGGCGGAACATGAGCTCGTGGGTGAGCTTGGGGGATATGCGTGAGAGGGTCGATCGCACCATCTTAAGCTTCATCGGCGCACGCTCCTCGGAACCCCGCGAAAGCGGGAGAGCCTCCTAGAGGGCGCTGATGTGCAGCACCCCCCCACGTCTTATTGAAGTCGTCGGTGTAGTAGTCCATCACGCCTTCGGCGGGGGTGAAGGTGAGCTCGCCGAACATGACACGGCCGCCGTCCTCGTAAAGGTCGACGCGCACGAAGTCGAAGTCGACCGAAAGCTCCCTCGCCACCTCGATCATCCGGCCCAGGTTCTCGGGCCGGGGTATCTGCCTGTCGTTAGTCATGGGCCCCTGCAGCCCCGCGATGGGGTTCCAGCCAAGGTCATAGAGGTTGAGCTTGAGACCGGTGTCCCGCTCGCTGCGGGTGAGGATGAAGCGGGGCTCGCCGTTCAGGCAGTGGAGCTTGTAGTCGACGATCTTGTCCATGCCGCCGATGAAGTCCTCGGCGTACACGCGGTGGGGTACCAGCAGGTAATGCGGCTCCACGCATGCCCGCCCGTAGTCCTCGGCAAGCCAACGTCTGGCATGCGCGAGCATGTCATCCACGTCGAGCTTCGACTTGTCGGGCACCAGGTAGTTCATCTCGCAGCCATGCGTGGCCTTCAGGGCAAAGGCATCGGGAAGAGCGTCAACGTCTATGTCCTCGGCGCGCTCCCAGGGCCCGTAGGCGGGCACAAGCAGGTCGCCCAGGCCCTTATCGGCCACGTAGCCGCGCACCTCCCACTTGTCGGTGCAGCGGGCGGCAAGGGTCTGGTCGGTGTTGAGCTCCAGCCAGCTGATCTTGTCGGCGAGTGTCCTTGGGTGCTCCAGGTTGAGCCTGCGGTGGTAGCGGAAGCGCGCGTCGGCGACCTTTACCCTCTCGTGCCCCACCGCGCGGGCGTAGCCGTTGAGCAGCGCCCGGCACACCCTCTTCTTGGTCTCGGATGCCATACCCTAATCCCTCTTGAACAAATCGCGCGTGTACACCTTGTCCGACACGTCCGAAAGCTCGTCGCTCCACCGGTTGGCCACCACCACGTCGCAGCGCCGCTTGAAGCCCTTCAGGTCGCGGGTCACCTCGCACCCTAGGAACTCGTCGTCCGCGAGCGTCGGCTCGTAGACCACGACCGGGATCCCCTTGTCCCGCAGGCGCTTGATGACGCCCTGGATGGAGGACGAGCGGAAGTTGTCAGAGCCGAACTTCATGGTGAGGCGGTAGACGCCCACCACGGGCCGGCTCACGCCCTGGTAGACCAGGCGCACGACCCTGCCCTCCACCTGCTCGGCGATGAAGTCCTTCCGCGTCGCGTTGGCGTCCACGATGGCCCGGATCAGGTCCTGGGGCACGCCCCTGTAGTTGGCCAGGAGTTGCTTGGAGTCCTTGGGCAGGCAGTAGCCCCCGTAGCCGAAGGAGGGGTTGTTGTAGAAGTCGCCCACCCGTGGGTCCAAAGAGATGCCCCGTATGACGTCGGCCGTGGAGAGCCCCTTCACCTCGCAGTAGGTGTCCAGCTCGTTGAAGTAGGAGACGCGAAGCGCCAGGTAGGTGTTCACGAAGAGCTTGACGGCCTCGGCCTCCGTGGTGCCCAGCACCAGCTCCGGGATGCCGGTCGTGCTGTCGGCGTTGGTGCGCTCGCGCTCGGCGGGGTCGGCCCCCTGTTCCAACAGGTGCGCGAACTCCTCCGCCGCCGCCACGGCGTCTTCCTGGCCCTTGGGTGCCCCCACGACGATGCGGCTGGGGTGCAGGTTGTCCCAGAGGGCCTTGCCCTCCCGCAGGAACTCCGGCGAGAAGATGATGCGGTCGTCCCCCAGGCGCTCGCGGAACCCGGCCGTGTAGCCCACGGGGATGGTCGACTTGATGACTATCCAAGCGTCCTCGTTCACCTTGCGAACGGCCGCGATGGCGGCCTCCACGCTCGAGGTGTCGAAGGAGTTCGTGTCGTCGTCGTAGTTGGTCGGCGTGGCGATCACGGCGTAGTCCACGCCCGCGTATGCCGCGTCCATGTCTAGGGTGGCGTGGAAGTCGAGCTGCCGCTTCCCGGCCTTTGCCTCGGAGAGGAACCGCTCGATTTCGGCATCCCTAATCGGTGACTCGAAGCGGTTGAGCTTCTCCACCTTCTCGGGCACCACGTCCACGGCGTGCACCTCGTTGTGCTGGGCGAGCAGCATGACCAGGGACAGGCCGACGTAGCCCGTCCCCGCGACGGCGATCTTGAGTTTGTCAGCTGAAACAGCACCCATCTCTAGACGTTCTCCTTCTGGGTAGCCTTACTTGGATTCGCGGACTTCTCGGTGTATGTCCGCTTCCACACGGCAAGCGCCGCATAGCGAACGAAGCAGTAGCAGGCCTTGGGAAGTGACAGACCGGCAACATGCCGGTAGAAGTACCAGGTGTCCTTCACGGCCTTCACCTTGTTGCTGGAAAGGGACCCTGAGGTGCGCCGGTACTGGCAGAGGACCTCGGAGATGCCGTAGCAGTCGTGCCCGGCCTTCAGCACCTGGAGCCAAGTGGCGGCATCCTGTCTGCGCCGCATGTCCGGCATGTGCAGGAGGGAACGGTCGACCTTCTCCAGGTCGGCCATGATGCCCACGGTCTGCAGGTAGTTGTTGGACAGGAACCCCCAGCAGTCCGAGCGCTCCGGCATGGTGACGGCGCGCCCCATGGCCTCGCAGTTCTCGTCGATGACCTCGTAGGAGGCGCAGGAGAAGCCGCAGCCACGCTCCTCCATGAACGAGACCTGCCGCTCAAGCTTGTTGGGGAGCCAGATGTCATCAGCGTCGAGGTAGCCGATGAAGCGCCCCCGTGCAGCGTCGAGGGACCGGTTTCGAGCCGGGGCTGCACCCTGGTTCGTCTCCTGCTCGAAGAGCCTGATGCGCGCGTTGTCCTCGGCCATCATGCGGACGATGTCGCGCGTGCGGTCGGTCGAGCAGTCGTCGGTGACGCAGAGCTCCCAGTCGCCCAGCGTCTGGGCCTCCACAGAGGCGATGGACTCAGCGATGTGCGCTTCAGAGTTGTAAGCCGGCATGATGACGGTCACTAAGGGGCTATCTCCACTCATCAGCACCGCCCAAAAAGCACAAGCATGGGGAACTCTTAGCCGCGACTAGCGCCCGCCGAAACATCGGGGCCCCGTCGGAGACGTAAAGCCTCCCGCCCATGTCGCCAAAGAGTGAATACATGTACCCCCCCCAGCAACATCCCGGCCGGGAGAATCCAACAGCATTGCGATGGCAGCACCCGTCGCAAACGCACCTTTTCGTAACGTCTAGCCTGACCATTCTATTCCATTAGCTTATATTTTTGGCCAACATGAGCGTATCTCCACGACAGGCGGCCTTCCGTGCATAAGGCCAACATCCAAAGACAAGGGGCCCGCAAGAGGCCAAAACGCCCTCTCCCAGGCCCGCTACCAGCCACGACGCAAAGCAGGGCGAGGAGCACCCTGTCCATGGGCGCCTAGGATGAATTCCGTCGAACTGGTCCAGCTCCTCGAACCACACCACGGCCGCATACCCGTGCCCGAACTTCGTCCCCTTCAACTTGAGGGGATCGTCCGCCCCGCGAAACACGATCCTCTGCCCGGTAGGCAAATACGTCAGCTCCATCGGAGAGACCCGCGCCCGAAAATACCTCTCCAACCCCAGCTCCGCAATCGCCCACTGCACCTGCTCGTACGCCGAATCCCTCAGCGTGTTCGAGAACCGCCTGATCACCACCGCATTCGCGTCTTCATGGACGAGCAGCACCATGAGAATGGCCACCGAGATGAACGAGCTCTTCGTGCTACCACGCCCACCATGCATCCAGTAGTGCGAATGCCCATGGCACATCACGTCCCCCAGCACGTCGTGGAACGCCGGTATCACCAGGTCGCTCACTTCTATCCTGCTCACGGCTGCTCCCCGTCCTTAGAGTCAGGTGAAGAAGACGAACCCTTCCCCTGTGAAGAACCCTCGCCGCTGTCGTCGCCAGACGGCCGAGAAGAGCCCACGTCGCCTTCAAGCCCGACCGCCTCCCCGTCGAAGGAAAGGTCCAGCCTCTCCTGCACCGGCTTGGCCACCACGCCCAGCACGATCCTGGGCGCGTCATTCGCCTCGGCGTCGTCCCTGCGCCGGTCGGCCTTCCCGTACTCGTCGGGGTACTTGCGTTCCAGGAGCCAAGCCGCTGCCGTCCAGTACTGGTTGCGGGCTAGGGCCGCCGCCCGGATGGTGGTCAAGAGCGTGTGCTTGAACTCTGCCTCCTCCTTTTTTAGTCCCTCGCCTAATTCGCGCTGCAGCCTGTTCTTGGGCTCGTTCTTCCACCGGTAGAACGTACTGGGATGAATCCCCAGAGCGCAGATGATGTCGGCATCCGCCAGCCCGTCGCCCTTCAGCCGGATGGCCTCGTCTACCATCTCCTGCGTCAGCTTCGCCCGTCTCGCCATGAAGGCCACCTCCTCGTCTTCAGATGAAATTCGATGGCCCCATACTCGCAGGCCGTCACAAGGCCCACAGGGCCGCCCACAGGGGCAGTAATCCCAGCCCATCCAGCCGAACCACAGCCAACCTGCCAAACAACCTCACCCGAAAGCCCCGTCGTCCTCGCGCCCGTCGCCCCAGAGCCCTAGACGATATGACCCGAACTGAGGGAGTGGAACTTACTCCGGGCTGTGGTCCCAAGGGGGACCTCCCGTGAGCCGGAATGGTTCCGTCGCGGCAGGACGGCGCCGAGGCGCTACGACCGACGGGAGGGTCCCCATGGCCATCCATCGTGCATGCCTCGGAATCGGCGGCCACCCGTGAGCCACGACGACATGCGCGCCGGCGCCCGGGGACGGCGAGCCGGGGACTCGCACGTCCGGGGGCAACGACTACGGCGAGATGGCCGAGCGGGCGGCCGACTTCCCACGGCCGTCCCACGGCGCGTGCGAGGGCGGCCGCGCGGATTCGTGCCGGCACGGATGCCGGCGCGTGGCGACACGCCGGCGGGGCCCGTGGCCTCCCGGCCCGGCCGACTCGCGCCCCGGGAGGAACGACGGGCGCGACGCGGGGGGC
>ERZ772764.62-NODE-62-length-69237-cov-21.009656_pt1 | contig 69237 bp, 50 predicted proteins | sample MGYA00512163_ERZ772764 | MGnify/ENA primary metagenome ERZ772764 (study PRJEB29015, sample SAMEA2737903) | human oral metagenome | biome: human oral; feature: human-associated habitat; material: dental | place: China | collected 2094 ... | reverse complement strand
GGGTGTTCCAACGGGTTGGCGGGCGTTCATCTACGCCCCTGATTATGGTTTCGGCATCGCTTGGCGGTCGTCGTTCTTGTCGAAAGCATGGTTTGGGTGTTCCAACGGGTTGGCGGGCGTTCATCTACGCCCCTGATTATGGTTTCGGCATCGCTTGGCGGTCGTCGTTCTTGTCGAAAGCATGGTTTGGGTGTTCCAACGGGTTGGCGGGCGTTCATCTACGCCCCTGATTATGGTTTCGGCGTCACTCGCTGCGCTCCGTCCCTGCCGAAAGGACAAGCAGGGGAAAGACGCTGCTGTGGGAGACGCTGCCGGGGCAGATGCTACTAGTGTGCTCGACACGGTCAAAGAACGGGCTACGGATAGTCGAGCACAAGCGCATCATGCGCTGTCGTTCAGGGGTATTTCGAGGCCTATTGCTTCGAGTACACGGGGAGTGAGCAGAAGAAAGCCGTCTTTAATGGATGTTCGCCCCTCAGGGGGAGTCTGCCCGGGGATAGCCCGAGAGACTATCTGGGGTATGTAAAGGTCCGCCCCTCAGGGGGTATCCGCCCTCTCAGAGGAGTCTGCTCCCGCTGCCCGGAGCGACGAGCATGGGGAGCCTCAACGGGTGGAATCCTTCGCGGCGCTGTCAGCGGCGGCGCGAGCTACGAGCGTCAAAGCGATCGCCATAATGACCCCCGTGAGAGCGAGAACCCTCGCGAAAGACGGACCTTCCGAACCCATGAAGAAGGCCGCGAGAAGCAGACCAATGAAATGGAAATCCATCACCAGACTGCCCGCGAGCAAGAGGAGCCAGGCGGCCTCGTGCCCCTTCTGACAGGCCGCTTCGGAAGAATCAAGAGCGAAGGAACGCAAACGCAGCGGATCGGATAGACCGACCGCTCCCGCCCTCGCCCGCACAGCGAGGCGCATCAAAATCCCAGAGGCAATGGCGAAGAAGACGAGCGCGAGAATGACGAGAGGAAAGCTCATCGATTCTCCTTCGCGGCGCCTGCGCCTAAGACATCATCGGAGCTGATGCGAGGGCCGACAACTGCACCACTAGAACAAGCAGGAGAATCGGCACCCGGGCCAACACCTACTCCACTGGAACAGGTAGGGGAGTCGGCACCGGAGGGGTCGGAGTCAATACAGGACTCGTCCACAGAGGCAATTCCCGATCCGGGCACATCCCTCACAGCGCTCTCCAACTCCCTGATCCACGCTTCGCCACTCGCGTCCGAAGGCATCCGCCAGTCGCCTCGCGGCGATAAAGAACCGCCCGCCATGACCTTCGGGCCGTTCGGCAAAGCAGAGCGCTTGAACTGCTGAGAGAAGAATCGGCGTAGGAAAAGGCGCTCCCACTTCACAATTTCCTCAAGAGAGTAGGAGACGCGCTCAGCCTCGGGGAATCCGGCGGGCCACTCGCCCACACTCGCATCTGCCCACGCCTTTTCGGCGAGGAACGCGATCTTCGAGGGGCGAGCACCCCGGCGCAGCAGGTGGAAGAGCGTGAAATCTTGCAGATTGTAGGGACCGATCGTGTCCTGTGTGGATTGGATCTTCTCACCGGGTTTCGTGGGGATGAGTTCAGGGGAGATTTCTGTCGCGAGGATCGACAAGAGCACTTCGCCCGTCGCATCGGAGAACTGTCCGGAGGTGGCGACCCAGCGGATCAGGTGCTGGATCATCGTCTTGGGGACCCCCGTATTCACCGCATAGTGGCTCATCTGGTCGCCGACACCGTAGGTGCACCAGCCCAATGCGAGCTCGGAAAGGTCGCCGGTGCCCAAGACGATTCCGCCCCTGTGGTTCGCGATGCGGAACAGGTAATCGGTGCGCAGCCCCGCCTGCACGTTCTCGAAGGTCACATCGTAGATGTTGGTGCCCTCGGCGTAAGGATGGCCCATGTCTGTGAGGAGCTGGCGGGCTGCGGGCGTGATGTCGATCGTCTCACAGGGGATGCCAAGGGATTCACACAGGGCGAGGGCGTTCGACTTCGTCCCCTCCGAGGTCGCGAAGCCCGGCAGAGTGTAGGCGAGGATGTCTGTGCGGGGCCGCGATGCCAGGTCCATGGCGCGGGCCGCGACGATGAGTGCGTGCGTCGAGTCGAGGCCGCCTGACACTCCGATGATGATCTTCGGCTTGCCGATGGCGCGAAGGCGTTGAACGAGTCCCGAGACTTGGATCGAGTAGGCCTCGTAGCAGTCTTGGGCGAGGCGAGCCGGGTCGTCGGGAACGAAGGGGAAACGGTCGACGGGGCGTTCAAGCCCCAGGTCTGTGCGTGCAGGATTGAGCCTCGTCCTCACTCGCGCGAACTCGCAGGCGGGGGAGTGATCGCCGAGGTAGTGGGCGTTGTCCGTGAAGGAGTTTTGACGCCTCCTCTCGTTGAGGATGCGCTCGAGGTCGACGTCGGCGATTGTGAGGGTCCGTCCGCCCGGGATGAAGCGCTCGCCTTCGGCGAGGAGCTCCCCGCACTCGTAGATCATTGTCTGACCGTCCCAGGCGAGGTCGGAGGTGGACTCGCCCTCGCCCGCCGCGCAGTACAGGTAGGCGGCGTTGAGGCGCGCGGAGGCGGAACGGACGAAGAGGCGACGATCTTCAGCGCGCCCCACCGTGATCGGAGAGGCCGAGGGGTTGCAGATGACGCTCGCCCCGGCGAGGGCCGCAAGGGAGCCGGGGGAGACCGGAACCCACATGTCTTCGCAGATTTCCGCGGCAATGACGAGGCCGGGAACGTCCTCCACTTCGATGAGGGTGGAGGCGAAGGGGGCGTATTCGGGGGAGGAATCCTCTCGAGGCTCTTTCGAGGCCGACCATTTCGACACGTCGAGGAAGGAAGGTGTCTGCGCGCCGGGGGTGACGAAGTGGCGTTTTTCGTAGAACTCCCGATAGTTCGGGAGGTGACGTTTAGGAATGAGGGCGAGGATGCGTCCGCGATGGATGACGACCGCGCAGTTGTACAGGGCAGCGTTCACCCTCACTGGCGCTCCGACAACGATGATTGGGAGGAGATCGAGGGAGGCGAGGGCGAGTTCGTGGATGGCGGTCTCGACCTCGTCGAGAAGAACATCTTGGCCGAACAGGTCGTCGATCGCATAGCCGGAGAGGGACAGTTCCGGGAAGAGGAGGAGGGTGACGCCGCGCTCGGAGGCTTCTTTCGCGATTGACGCGATCTCTTTGGCGTTGTGCAGCGGCTGGGCGGGGTGGACCGGGGCGGTCGCGACGGCGAGACGAGCAAAACCCTGGTCGTAGAGGGAATGGAAGTTCACGGGGCCTCCTAGGGATCTGGATCATTGTCCCCCAAAACCGGGAGCTTCGTCATCGAGGCGAGGGTGAGGGGGTCGGCTTTGGAAAGCCGTGGGAATCGGTGTCCGGTGCAATCGGAGGCGCCTCGACTCAGGGCGATTGAAGTGCAGGCTCAGGGGAATCACTGGGACTTCCTGGGACGCGAGAGTGGAGGGTCGAGGATGGCGGCATTGGGTGAGATGCCTTCTGCGAGTCGATACAGTGCTGCGGGCCTCCCGGTGCCTTCGGCGGACATTTTCCCTGTCGTTTCGAGGAAGCCTACGGTCTTGGTGGCTTTGCGATGGAAATTGCGCGGGTCGAGGCGGCACCCCCACACGGCCTCGTAGACGGAGCGCAGTTCGGCGATCGTGAACTCTGGTGGGCAGAAGGCGGCCGCGAGTGGCGAGTACTCGATCTTTGCGCGCGCGCGTTCAATGCCGTCGGCGAGGATCTGGTCGTGGTCGAAAGCGAGTTGTGTGGTGGCGTTCGGGCCTGTGAGGTTTTCGACCTTGTGCCACTGAACGGTTGCTGCGTCGCCGCCGGCTTGGGGGGTGGCGAATGTGGGGGCGAAAAGAAGGTAGGCGACGGAAAGGACGGGTCCGCGCGGGTCGCGATTCAAAGGCCCGTAGGTCCGCAGTTGTTCGAGGTGTCCTGGTGGGGTGATGCCGGTTTCTTCCCGCAGTTCCCGGCGTGCGGCGTCAGCGAGGTTTTCGTCGGCGAGGAGGAAACCGCCGGGCAGGGCGAGTAGGCCTTTGTCGGGCGCAAGGGCTCTTTCGATGAGGAGGACGCGCAGTGAGCCTTCGGTGACGGTGAGAACGACGAGGTCGACGGCGACTGGCATTGTTGCGGCTGTGGGAGGCAGGGGAGACTGCTGTGTCATACGTCGATCCTACATCTCGTCATCTTGACGCGAAAGTAGGGGAGGGCTTATAGTCAGGTTGACGATAACCGATGTTAAGGAGAATCCCCCATGGGAACGCTCAACACATACCCCTTCTTCTCGCGCTACCAGGGCGCAGCAAGTGACTTCATCATCTGCATGCGCGCGGGCGCCCTCACTCGTTCAGGCGCGGGCCAAGCCTTCTGGTTCCGCTCTGCAGGGACAGCCCTCGCCCAAGTGCCCCTCATCGAAAGGGAACAGACCGTCCTCGTCAAAGCCGTCTCCTCCGACCAGCAGGACGTCAACGTCCAGGTGAGCCTCACACACAGGATCGCCGATCCTCTGGCGGCGGCACAACGCTTCGACTTCGACCTCTTCCCGCGCTCCAGCTCGACTGAAGCACTCGGCGCCTGGCAGATCGGCGAACTCGTCGCCAGAATCGCCCACTCCGTCACCATTGCCCGGATCGCGACAATGACCCTTGCAGAAGCCCTCGACTCCGGGATGAACGCCGTCGCCGAAGCACTCAATGCGGCAACGGCAGGGGAAGAACGCCTAGCCTCCACCGGTGTGGAGATCTGCGACGTCTGCGTCCTGTCCGTGCGCCCCGACGAAGCCGTCGAATCGGCACTGCGCACCCCTTTGCTCGAACAACTCCAATCTGAGGCGGACAGGGCACTGTACGAGCGTCGCACCCTCGCCGTCGAACAAGAACAACAGATCTCCAAGACAGAGCTCGCATCCAAGCTCGAACTCGAACGACGCCGCGCCGACTTGGTCGCACAGGAAGGCCAGAACGCACGCCGCCAGGCCGAGGAGAAAGCCGCTGCCGACCTTGTCGAAGCAAATGCCAGCGCCGAACGCAGGAACATCCTCTCCGCCGCTCAGGCAGAGGAAATCGCACAAGTCGGCGCCGCAAAGAACGAGGTCGAAAAGGTGCGTCTCGACGCGCTCGCGGCACTTAGCGCGGATGTCCTCAAAGCGCTCGCCCTGCGCGACCTTGCTGGGAATCTGCCCGCCGTCGGTCAGATCAATATCACCCCTGACATGCTCCAGGGAGTGCTCGCCGACCTGGTGAAAGGTGGGAAGTGACATGCGAAAAAGGGCTGTGATCGTCCGTCGGCGCACGGAACTTGAAGAGCTGCTTGATCGGCACTCCACCAGGGGACAGGTCGAGTTCTTCCTCAAATCGAGGAACCGGAGCCTCGTCGAGGTCCAGGAGGTTCACGACCGTCATGAGGAGGCGCTGAGGGTGATGCGCTCGGCGATTCCTTCAACATGGGCGAGGACCGAGGTCGCCCGAGACTCGCTGTCACGCTTCCTCTTCGCCCCCGAGGATGTGATAGTCGTGGTCGGACAGGACGGATTGGTCGCCAATGTTGCAAAGTACATTGACGCTCAGCCCGTCATCGGGGTCAACGCGGCACCCGGACGTAACCCGGGAGTACTGGTGCGATGCGCCGCCGAGCAGGGTGTGGCGGCATTGCGGGCCTTCGACGAAGAACGCCACGTGGCGCTCGAACAGCTGACAATGGTGCGCGCCGAGGTCGATGACACCCGTTCGCTCACCGCGCTGAACGAGATTTTCATCGGGCATGCCTCGCATCAAAGCGCCCGCTACCGGATCAACGGAGGGAGCTCCTTCGAAGACCAATCATCGTCCGGGATCGTGGTGTCGACGGGTACGGGTGCAACAGGATGGGGAGCCTCTCTCGTCAGGGGACGTTCTATGGGGCCGCTGCCGACACCTGTGGAGCGCAGCCTCGCGTGGTTCGTCCGCGAAGCCTGGCCTTCGCCCACGACCGGCGTCACCATGACCGAGGGAATCCTCAAGGGGGCGGGAATCCTCGAGATCACCGTCGCCTCGGACCGGCTCGTCGTCTTCGGCGACGGCATCGAATCGGACCGCTGCGAGGTGTCATGGGGACAGCAGATCCGGGTTGGAATCGCGGAGCAGACTCTTGCACTGGTGACTCCGTGAAAACGTCCACCTCCGCGGGAGCTCAAATCGTCTCTCTTGACGCGCGAAGGTGCTGTGATAGCAGTTGCGACCTCGTATGTGCGCATCGTCTGAGGGTCCGCCGCTGGCGAAGGAGCTCACTTCCACGTTCCGCATAAGCGAAGATCGCCTGGCAGTCAAAGACCTTGCGCGCCCCGGGCCCGTCTTGCTCTGTATGAGCGGGGTTCGCCGCAAAGGGGGAGTCCCGTGCATGCGCCGACAGGGGAGCGCCATTATTCAGCAGCGTGCAATGCTCGGGCTTTTGTTTAGCCCCTTTCGGATTCCAGCGGTCGGCGGTGTTCATTTCTTGTGCGGCGGGGAGGATTGAGCGTTTCCTCCCTCCGATTCCGGGTTTGCGGTCTGAATCCTGTCATATGAGGTTTCCGGGCTGGCATCTAATTCCCGGTATATCCCCTATTCCAGGGTTTCCGTCCGATTCCTGTCGTATGACGCCCGTTTATGCAGGCAAACCTGGAATAGGCGCTTGCCTTGGTCGGGAAAGCTGGAATAGGTGGTCGTACGAATTGAGTTCCACGTTCCAGAAGTCGATCTCATACGAGTGCGTTTCCACGTGAACCTGAGCCCCGCACTCGCGCCCTCGACAGGGGAGCTGACGACCGAAGCCCTAAGGAGGAGCAGGCCATGCCATGGCGGCTGGGAGGGAAAGGGAAGAGGAGCGCTGCGCCCACACGCCGTGAAGATCCTGGGGAAACCCATGACGTAAAGACCCTGGGGAAACCCACGCCGTGAAGATCCTGGGGAAACCCATGACGAGGAGATCCTGGGGAAACCCACGCCGTGAACGTCCAGGGAAAACCCAGGGCAAACACTCCGAAAGAGGCGGAGGTCGCCCCATCTCTATCGAAGCGTGGAAAAACGTCATTACCAAAGTAAACAGAACGTCCTTATCGACGCGCACAGAAACGGGGCGGCCCAGCCGAAGCCGAACCGCCCCATATCCGATCAATGACCGGCCAGATGCTCTGAGACGAGGCCGGATGCTCCGAGATGAGGCCGGGCCTCGGCCCTGGTGAGATGCTCCGAGATGAGGCCGGGAGTTCCCTCAAGAAGTCGGTGCGAGATGTCCCCGATACGGCTGGACGTTCCCCGGGGATGCTGGTGCTGTGTGTCCCCGGACAGTCCCAGGTGATCCCAGCCTCGGCCAGATGTTCCCCCAAGGCTGCCGGTGCCGGGCCTCAGCCAGCTCTGGTCAGGTATTCCCAGGCGAAGCCGGGAACTCCCAGACACGCCCACGTCTTCCCAGAAGGAAGCCCGGTGGTCTCAGATGATCGAAAGAGCTTGGCGCGCGATCGCAAGTTCCTCATTCGTCGGGAAGACAAGGAGGAGGACCTTCGAGTCGGGGGCCGAAATCACGAGGGGTTCGCTGCTGCGAATCTCGTTCTTCTCCACATCGATCTTCACCCCGAAAGGAGCGAGAGCTTCGGCGAGCTCACGACGCACACCGGAATCATTCTCACCGATTCCCGCGGTGAAGCTCATGACATCAAGGCCACCGAGTTCAGCAGTGTAGGAGCCGACATACTTCAGGAGCCGGTTGACGTAGATATCCATAGCGACGCGAGCCTTGTGCTGGAGCTCAGGCTCGGAGTCGTCGCGGATAAATGCCCACACGGAACGCATGTCGGATTCGCCGGTCAGGCCCTTCATGCCGGATTCCTTGTTGAAGATGTGATCGATCTCGTCGATGCTCAAATTACCCTGGCGTGCCAGGTGGAAAACAACAGCCGGGTCGATGTCGCCGGTGCGGGTGCCCATCATCAGGCCTTCAAGCGGAGTGAGGCCCATCGAGGTGTCGATCGGCTTGCCATTGAGGACTGCGGACACGGAGGCGCCATTACCCAGGTGCATGACGATCTGCTTGAGGTCGTCGCGTCCAAGGCGTTTAGCGACCTCTTGAGAGACGAACTGGTGCGAGGTTCCGTGGGCGCCGTAGCGTCGGACCGCGTACTTTTCAGCGAGCTCGGCGTTGAGAGCGTAGGTGGCGGTCTTGTCGGGAAGCTGCTGGAAGAAGGCGGTGTCGAAGACAGCGACATGGGGGACATCAGGCATGAGTTCGCGCGCAACGTCGATGCCCTTGAGGTGGGCGGGGTTGTGCAGGGGAGCCATCGGGCAGAGCTGTTCGATGAGGTCGCGGACTTCGTCGGTCACGAGGGCGGGGCCGTCGAAGTACTTGCCGCCCTGAACGATGCGGTGGCCGACGGCGACGATGCCCGCTTCGTCGAGGGCGGGGCCCTTCGTGTCGAAGAGGCGGAGGACTTCACGCATGCCGATCTCGTGGTCGGGGATGGGAAGTTCTTCGGTGGTGACCTCGTCGCCGTGGGCGTGCTTGATGTTGCCGAGGGGGTCGCCAATGCGTTCGACGAGGCCCTTGGCGATGGCCTCTCCGGTTTCGGGGTCGACGAGCTGATATTTGATGGAAGAGGAACCGGAGTTGATGACGAGGACGGTCTGTGTCACGGGTTTGCCTTTCGGGCGTGAATCTGCGTTTCGAGGAGATCAGGGATGAAGTGCAGGGATGAGATGAGAGCTTGGGACCCAGGTCCAAGCTTGAGTCGTGGGCCGGGATTCAGGTCGCAGGCCCAGGTGTGGGGCGATCCTGCGAGGGCAGGACGCCCCCGCACACGAGCCTCACACACTCAGCCCTGGGCTTGAACTGCGGTCAGAGCGACCGTGTTGACGATGTCTTCGACGAGGGCTCCGCGCGACAGGTCGTTCACCGGCTTGTTGAGGCCCTGGAGGACCGGTCCGACCGCGACCGCGCCCGAGGAACGCTGCACGGCCTTGTATCCGATGTTGCCGGCCTCAAGGGAGGGGAAGACGAAAACATTCGCGCGACCGGCGACGGGTGAGCCGGGGAGTTTCTTCGCGGCGACCGCCATATCGACGGCAGCATCGAACTGGATCGGCCCTTCGAGGGCGAGCTCGGGGGCTTTCTCGCGGGCGAGGCGGGTCGCTTCGACGACGGCGTCAACGGCGGGGCCAGAACCGGAGGTGCCCGTTGAGTAGGAGAGCATTGCGACTCGCGGTTCGATGCCGAACTGGGCTGCGGTGCGCGCGGAGGTGACCGCGATATCGGCGAGCTGTTCGGGGGTCGGGTTCGGGTTGACGGCGCAATCGCCGAAGGCCCAGACCTGGTCCTTCATGAGCATGAGGAAGATCGAGGAGACGATCGAGACGCCGGGAGCGGTCTTGATGATCTGGAAGGAGGGGACGATCGTGTGGGCGGTCGTGTGTGCCGCACCGGAGACCATGCCATCAGCGTCGCCCATATGGACCATGAGGGTGGCGAAGTAGGAGACGTCCTTGATCTTCTCGCGTGCCTGCTCGATGGTGACGCCCTTCTTGGCGCGAAGGCGCGCGAATTCGGCTGCGTACTTCTCAGCGTATGCCGGGTCGTCAACGGAGACGACTAAGGCCGCTGACAGGTCGATGCCGAGTTCTGCGGCCCTTGCGGACACGGCGTCGGCTTCGCCGACAAGGGTGATGTCCGCGATCCCGCGGGCGAGCACTTCAGCGGCGGCGAGCAGGACCCGATCGTCCTCGGGCTCGGGCATGACGATGCGTTTGCGCTGGGCGCGGGCGCGGTCGATGAGGTCCGCCTGGAAAGCGAGGGGGGTGAGAGCGCTCGGGGCCGGGGTGGCGAGCAAAGCGTCAAGCGCCTGGGCGTCGAGGGGGAGGGGCAGGACCGGCACTTCGGCCTCAACGGTGGGGGCGACGCCAGCGGGCAGGGCCACGGCAACGAGCTTCGCTTGGGTGGCCTCGGCCCGTTGGGCGAACACGCGGATTTCCTCTGCGAGCAGCTCAGCGCCCACGCCCTCAGCATCGAGGACGAGGACGACGCCCGCCTGGGCTGAGGCGGCGAGTTCAAGATTCCACGAGACCGCGTCGAAGGTCCTCGCGTCGAGAGCGTCGATGCCGTCAACGAGGACGAAGTCGGCCTTCAGGGCACGTAGAGCTTCGAGGACGTTCGGTAGGGCGGCCTGGGGGGAGGTCGCGGCGGAAGAAGCATCGACACCGACGAGGGCGTTCGTGCGCTCGAAAGAGCCGCGTTCTTCGAGGAGAGCGGCGAGTTCGTTTGCCGCGTCGTGTGCGACGTTCGCCGATTCTGGGCCTACAACGATGTAGCGGGAAGTCACTGATGCTCCTTCTTCACGTGAAAATGTGCACGACAGTATGCGTCGTGTGAATGTCGTGTGAATATGGTAGCGCCGCCTGAGCGTCGAGGAGGGCCTCGGTCTTGGAATCTTCGTGGCTCCCGTTACTCTTGGACCTATGAGCGAGACCCCTGCATCTTCGACCGGAGGCTCTTGGTGGAGCTGGGCGACTCTTGCGATGGTCATTGTTGGGGTCTGTGGCGCTGTGCTCTTGGCGGCGCTGAATCATCCGCATCGGGCGGTCCTCCTCCTCGTGGCCACTCTTGAAGGCTTGGCAGTGGCGCGCCTGGTGATTCCGGGGCGCCCGTGGTTCTCTTCGCGTTCGAAGTGGATGGATGTCACGTTTTTTGGCGGAGTCGGTCTGCTGATCTGGTATTTCGCGCCCTATACCGCGACTGTGGGCATTGTTTCCTCAACGGCTCTGCCGCTGTGAGTACCTTTTCTCGCGCGTAGAGGTGAATGCCTCAATCGCGAGGTTCACCGCTTCGGCGCTGCCACCTTTCCTTGTGCTGAGAGGTGAATGCTCACTCGGCTCGAAATCGTCACCGAATACGCCCCGTCTTTCCTGTGCGTAGAAGTGAGGGGGGCGACGCCTTGTAAAAACTATCGGCGAGGCGAACCGTTTCCCCGCACATGGTGGCGCGTGCGAAGTGAGCTCACCACACGTCCTGCGCGACACGCCGTCCCTCGCTCAAGAGCCCGCCATCCGCCCCCGCCTATTCCAGGTTTCCCTGCGCAAACTGGCGTCATGCGACAGGAAGCGGGCGGCAACTCTGGAATTGAACGCTCACCCTGGAATTGAAGGGGAAACTCGAAGCAGGAGTGCAGCGCTGACAGGCCGTTCTTGACCTCGTCCCTTGTGGTCGCAGTGCTCTTCTTGGAGGCTGCAGCCTGATTGTCGAAGAAGCGTTTCGCTGTGCAAAGGGCTCGCGACGAGCACACCGATCAGTTAATCTCGATGTCGAGATATTTTGATCCGGGAGGCGTCTCCCGAACAGCGGAGGATCCATGTCGAAAATCAAAGTCCAAGGCCCCGTCGTCGACCTCGACGGCGATGAGATGACCCGAATCATCTGGCAGTTCATCAAGGACCGACTGATCTTCCCCTACCTCGACCTCGACCTGAGGTACTACGACCTGTCGATCCAGAACCGCGACGCCACCGACGACCAGGTGACCATCGACGCTGCCAACGCCATCAAAGAGCACGGCGTCGGCATCAAATGCGCGACCATCACCCCCGATGAGGCGAGAGTCGAAGAATTCGGTCTCAAGAAAATGTGGAAGTCCCCCAATGGCACGATCCGCAACATTCTCGGCGGCGTCGTCTTCCGTGAACCGATCATCATCGACAATGTCCCGCGCCTCGTCCCCGGATGGACCAAGCCGATCGTTGTGGGCCGCCACGCCTTCGGCGACCAGTACCGCGCCACCGACTTCAAAGTTCCCGGCGCGGGCACCGTCACCCTCACCTTCACCCCCGATGACGGTTCACAGCCCATCGAGCACGAGGTCATCCGCATGCCCGAGGGCGGGGGCGTCACCATGGGCATGTACAACTTCAACGAGTCCATCGCCGACTTCGCCAGGGCATCATTCGAATACGGCCTGAAGAGGAACTACCCGGTCTACCTCTCGACGAAGAACACGATCCTCAAAGCCTACGACGGCGCATTCAAGGACATTTTCGCCGAGGTCTTCGAACGCGAATACAAGGAGCGTTTCGACGCCGCGGGATTGAGCTACGAACACCGCCTCATCGACGATATGGTCGCCTCCTCCCTCAAGTGGTCCGGCGGCTATGTGTGGGCCTGCAAAAACTACGACGGGGACGTTCAATCCGACACCGTCGCTCAAGGTTTTGGCTCGCTCGGACTCATGACTTCCGTCCTCGTGACCCCCGATGGGCGCACGATGGAGGCTGAGGCCGCTCACGGCACCGTCACCCGCCACTACCGCCAGCATCAAAAGGGCGAGAAGACCTCGACGAACCCGATCGCCTCGATCTTTGCGTGGACGAGGGGCCTTGCTCACCGGGGCATGCTCGATTCGACACCCGAGCTCATCGACTTCGCGAAGACTCTCGAAGAGGTCGTCATCTCCACGGTCGAGGGCGGGCGCATGACGAAGGACCTTGCGCTGCTCATTTCGGATCAGACTCCGTGGCTGACAACAGAAGAGTTCCTCAACGCTCTCGACGCGAATCTCACAGCTCGTCTCTCCAGGTGAAGGAGGATTCGCTGAATCTGCGTTGACACGAGTCGGTTACGCTTCTCGCATTCTGGGACCTGCTTAGACGGATTTCAGGTCACAGGTAAAGAACGGGCATTCTGTAGGTATCCCCTCAATTTCAAGGAGAGACCATGCGGAAGTTCATGGAGAAGAGCGGCATCCTCGTATGGGTGCTCACGGCGATCATCCTCGCCCTTGTTCTCGGTTCAATCAAGATCGGTGACGCCCACCTCGTACCCCAGGGTGTTGGGCGGATCTTCGCGACCTTCTCGACGTTATTCAGCCAGTTCTTGTCATTCGCGATCCCGCTGATCATCATTGGCCTCGTCACCCCGGCGATCGCCGACCTCGGTCGCGGCGCAGGCAAGTGGCTCGGCGTGACCGCAGCGATCGCTTACGGCTCGACACTGTTCTCCGGCTTCCTGACCTATCTCGCATGCGCCGTGACCTTCCCGAAGATCCTGCAGGGTGGCTTGGCCGATGTCGCCGAGCCTGGATCTGCTCTCGAAACCTACTTCACCGTGGAAATGCCCGCCGCAGTGCCGGTCATGACCGCCCTGCTCCTCTCCTTCGTTGTCGGCATCGGCCTGGCGATGGTGCCCAGAGGCGTTCTGCGCAAGGGATTCATCGAGTTCCGCGCGATCATCACGAAGCTCATTGAACACATCATCATCCCCCTGCTGCCGCTGCACATCTTCGGCATCTTCCTCAACCTCACCTACACCGGTGAGGCCTGGACTGTTATGCGCACCCTCGTTCGAGTGGTCATCGTCGTCCTGATCCTCGAAGTCGTCATCCTCCTCAGCCAGTACCTCATCGCCGGTGTGATCGGTAAGAAGAACCCCATCAAGTCGCTCCTAACGATGATGCCCGCCTACCTGACGGCGCTCGGCACCTCTTCTTCGGCGGCGACGATTCCCGTGACCCTGCGTCAGACGAAGAAGAACGGCGTCTCCAACCCCGTCGCCTCCTTCACCGTCCCGCTGTGTGCCACCATTCACCTAGCGGGTTCGACCTCGAAGATCTTCGCCTTCGCTTTCGCGATCGCTTTCACCCAGGGGATCGACGTGACCCCCGTCCAGTGGGTCGGCTTCGTGTTCATGCTCGGCATCACAATGGTTGCCGCCCCCGGCGTTCCCGGTGGCGCGATCATGGCGGCGACGGGCCTGCTGTCCTCGATGCTCGGCTTCAATGACGCGCAGGTCGCGCTGATGATCGCCACCTACATTGCCCTTGACTCTTTTGGTACCGCCACGAATGTCACCGGCGACGGTGCGATCGCGATCGTTGTCGATCGTTTCGCCGACGGCAGGATTGGTGCCGAGGGCGACCCGGAGAACGCGCGTGAGCTTTCTTTCGATGGCATGAAGTACCTCGACAAGGTGTCCGTCGAGGGGCTTGTCTCCGCTGAAGAGCTCAAAGCTTCCGCGGCCCAGGCTGGTGAGAACGCCGTGTCGAACTGAGGCTGTCGTCACAAGCCTTGCTCATATGAGGTGACGTCTGAGGAAGGTTTCTTTCGTCTAAGTCGAAGGAGCTCCTTACAGACTGAAACCGTGAAGTGCGTGTCCCCGCGACCGAGTGGTCGCGGGGACACCTGCATCTTGGAAACATTTGCCTTCCCAAGTGTGCCGACAGATGCCTGCTTGAGCGCGCAGGCGTGTGGTTTCGCAAGCCTGGAAGGGGCATGCTTTCCCGAGCGCGCAGGCGTGTGCTGTCCCGAGTGCGGACACGCTCCCAGACCCCCTGCACTGCGCAGAATTGACAGAAAAGTCCTCGGCCGAAGCGCTGAAAGGTTCGCTGTGAAGCCGACACCGGAGCCGTTTAGTCGAACTCTTTACCCAGCCGCTCTCAGCCGCCCTTCGCGGGGACACTCTAAGATGAGGCAGCAGAAAAGCTCACTGCGGGGACGAGAGGTACTCAGAGAGACTCACTGCGAAGCAGTTCAGAGCCCGCGGGCTGCCAGGGTGCGCAGCGGTCCTTCCACAGCCCACAATTCACCCGGAGTCCCATCCTGGACAACACGGCCACCATCAATAACGACAACCCGGTCGACTTCGTCCATGACATCAAGACGGTGGGTGATCTCAATGACCGTTGCGTCCGCGAAGCACTCACGAAGCGCACCACGCACACTCGCCGCGAGCTCGGCATCCAAATGGGACGTGAACTCGTCGAGCACCAGCGTGGAAGGGCGGGCAAGGATCGCTCGAGCCAAGGCCAGACGTTGACGCTGACCACCCGACACGGCTGAACCTCGTTCCCCGAGCATCGTCTGATACCCCTGCGGCATGAGCTTGATATCCGCGTCAATACCGGCGATACGGCAGGATTCACGGACCTCCTCCTCGGAGGCGCAGGGCGCGGCAAGACGAACATTGTCCAAAACACTCGCACGGAACAGATGAGCCTTTTGAGTGACGAGCGCGAGCTCCCGGCTCAGCGAATCGCGCGTGAGCGTTGAAACATCGAATCCGTCAATCGTGATCCGACCCGACTGGGGATCATCGAAACGCAAAAGCAACTGCGCGAGCGTCGACTTACCAGAGCCAGAAGCGCCCACCAGACACGTCCATTCGCCCGCGCGGGCGCAAATGTTGATGTCACGCACTGCCGCTTGAGCGGCCTTCGGATAGGAGTAGACGACGTTTTCCCAACGGATCTCATGCGAGGGTGCGGCAGGGAGTTCAAGTGCCCCATCTGGCACCTCGACCGGGGAATGAACCGTGCGGTAGACCCGCTCGGCGGCAGCGAAGGAATTGCCTAAGGCGGCCGCGAGTTCTTCGACCCCTCTCGCGGTTTCCGTCAAACGCAGGACAGCAGCTGCGATTGCAGCGAGCATGGGTGCCGATAGTGAGCCCGCTTGCACGAGCGGCAGACCGAGAGCGAGAAGGACAATAGGTGCGCCAAGAGTAAGTGCCTGGGTGAAAGCGCGTCTGAGCGCTGAACCCATGATCGCAGGTTTGGAGGCTTCGCCGATGGAACGGTCGATTGAGGCCATGTCCTCGAGTCGGCTCGCCATTCGCCCATAGCCGACGACCTCGGACATCCCCTGGATCGAATCGGTGACGTGCTGAACGAGGCGGGCGCGCTCGGAGGCGACGGCCCGCGACGAACGCAAAGACGCCTTCCACCCGAGCGTGGGAGCCAGCGCGATGGAAGCGAAAAGGAAACAGAAAGCGACGAATGCGAGCAGCCAAGAGCCCTTGACGCCAATCACGACCACAATCGTCACTGGAACGACGACAGCTGAGACGAGGGGAGCGAAAGTGTGGGCGAAGAAGACTTCGATCCGATCCACATCCTTGGTCGCCCTCGACAAGAGATCACCCGAACGTGAAACCGCCATCACGCGAGGGGAGCGGGGAATGAGGGCCCTATAGATCTCGGCGCGCAATAGCTCCAAAGATTTGAAAGCGACGAGGTGGCCGAGGAACTGTTCGCCGTAGCGCAGCAAGGCTTTGAGCGCGGCGAGTCCTGCCATGAAGGCGAGGGTCTTCCAGGGCATCGCCGGAGCTGTGCCCGCGGCAAGATCGATCCCAAGAGCGACGACTGTGAAAGCGCCCAGGGCGAAAAGACCCACCCCGGCGAGGAGATCCGCAATCCGGCAGAGTGAGGATGCGAGAAGCGGGGAGAGTACGGGGCGGGTGACGCGGAAAATCCAAGAAAGGAGGATCCTGCGGGGCACCTGCGGCGAAGAAAGCGTGGAATCAGAAGAAGGCATCAGGCTCGGACCTCCTGGGCTTGTTCGGTGAGGAGGCCATCGCGGACCTCGACGACACGGTCGGCGGCGACGAGGGCGCCCGCGCGGTGTGAGACCGTCACGACGGCGCGGCCCGCAGCTGCCGCAGGAATCGCGGCGAGGATCTGCGCCTCACTGGCAAGATCGACCTGGCTGGTCGGTTCATCGAGCAAAAGTACGGGCCTATCAGCGAGGATCGCCCGGGCCAGGGAAAGGCGCTGGGCCTGACCACCGGAAAGCCCGAGCCCCTGTTCGCCGAGCTGAGTGTCGAGGGCCTGGGGCATGTTGCGGACCTCATCAGCCAGGGAAACAGCTTCGAGGGCCTTCCACATGTCATCCTCACTGGCCTCGGGCGCGCCCAGACGCAGGTTGTCTGCGATTGAGCCGGTGAATAGCCACGTGGATTGGGCGACGAGGGCGCTGTGGGAGCGGAACTGCTCTTGATGCTCGCCGTCAAGAGGAGTCCCTGCGATGCTGAGTGTTCCCACAGAGGGGAAGAGATCACCGGACAGGAGGGACATGAGAGTGGATTTTCCGGACCCCGAAGGCCCGACGACCGCGAGGTGCTCGCCCGGGGCGACTGAGAAGTCAACCCCGCTTAGCACTGTTCCGCGCTCCTCATCCCAGGTGGCGCTCACATTCCTCACAGCGATTCTGGCGCTCGGAGCCTCCTTGGGCTCGGTGGAAGAGGAAAGGGCGGGGACAGCCTCTTTCGGGGTCTTCACCGACAGCAACTCGCGGAATGCACGCTGGTTGGCAAGTCCGCCCATGCCGACGTAGAAAAAGGCACCCACATGGTCGAGAGGTTCGAGCAGAACATAGGACACAAGGACGATCGCCAGGGCGTCACCGCTCGTGATCTGTCCGCCCTTGAGGCGCCATGCTGCCAGAGCGAAGGCGACTGTGATGAAGAACAGTGAGAAGAGCACGTCCGTGATGAGGATGACGAGCTGATTGCCTGCGAGAAGACCCATGACGGCCTTCCGGTTCTCTTCGCCTCGTCGACGCAAAGTGGTGTGGGTTCTCCTCGCCGCCCTCGCCAAGGTGAGGGTCGGAAGGCCCTGGATCGCGTCGAGGTACTCGGCGGCCAAGCGCATTCGAGCGCGCCGAGAATCCGAGGAAGGGGCGCGCAGGTTCTTGTGTGCCAGGCCGATCATCATGGGGATCGCGATGACCGCGAGGAGGAGGACCACGGCAGAAAGAGGATCGACTGAGAGTGCGAGTACTGCGAGGGCCAGAGCCGGCGAGAGGCCCGCTGCGAGCGTGGGGGCGAGGAAGGTCTGGCGGTAAACGGCGACTCGTTCAGCCCCGTCCGTGAGGAGGGAGACTGTTGAGCCGGTGCGCTGGCGTGCGGCTCGCCCGGGCCCGAGAGCGAAAAGGTGGGAGAGGGCCCTGGCGCGCAGGAGAGGTTCTTCTCGGCATGCCCCTTTTCGGGCGACGAGGTCGGCCACGCCGAGGAAGAGCGCACACAAGGCGGCACTGATGGCTGCGGTGATGAGTAAAGAGCCCGCGTTCCCGTGAAGGAGAGGATCTGAACCGGCTGGGCCTGTGGGCAGAATCGAGCCGAGGGAGCGCGCCGCACAGATCAAAGCCCAAGCCTGCGCCACACCCGCTAAAGCAGTAAGGGTGAAGGAGACGATGTTCGAACGACGTCCCGAGGGTGTGCCCAGGGAAGGGGGACGCGGTGTCGTCCTGCCGGATGAAGCGGGGCTCATGAGACTCCTATTCGACGTTTCCAGCCTCGAAGCGCAATCCTGCTCGGCAGCGCTCAACTAAGGCCATACTTACTTTAGGCGGCTTGGGGATCAGACACCATGTCGTCTCCCGAGCTGGGCGGGTGAATGCGTGGAGCGATGAGTCACGTTTTGAAGCTGAGCTACAAAGTTGTGCGGCTGAGCTACGGGGGAATGCGCCTGAGCGACGAGGGCGTATGAGGAGAGGAGAGAGAAAAGAAAATCCTTGGCGCGAGTTTTCTGCGATGAGTTCAAGTTGTAATATGTCGGGCTTTCTCCATTGTGTGATCAGGAAGATATAATCCCGGTAATCTATTCATGGGATCGAGTTTTTCGGGGATGACCTCGACGGACGCGTCTCTCTTGTGAGGCGGGCTCGGCACGATCCTCAAGATCATAGGAAGCCTGGAAGATGGAGAAGGACTCAATGACGACCAACGACCCCCTCTCAGGAGAATCGAAGGGGGAGGAGGGCATGCCCTCGTTTTCCCCGGCCCTTGGAGCTGACCCGGCCCAACAGCCGATTGAAGGCGGCTATTCGTCCCCTCAGAATTCCCAGACTCCCAGCGCTCCTCAAACGCCGAATCCTTGGGGCCAGCCGACACCCTCCCCTTATTCTCAACAGCCAACTGCTGAGCAGCCCTACGCATTTCCGCAGCAGGCCCCAGCAGGCGGCCCACAAGGCGGAGCCACTCAGCCAGGTGCGCCTTACCCCCAGCAGGGAACCCCGTACCCCCAGCAGGCAAACCCGTATCAGCAGCAAGGAACGCCATACCCTCAGCAGGGCGCTCCCTACCCTCAGCAGTCAACGGCGTACCCCCAGCAGGGTGCTCCCGGTGGTCCGCAGGCTGGAGCCCCCGTCGGGCCTGGAGCGCAAATGCCGGGTGCCGCTCCCACCAATGGTGCGATGTCCTACATGACGCCTCCGACACCTAAGAAGAGCTCTGGCGGCAAGACTCTCATCATTGTTCTCGTTGCGATCCTGGTCGGACTCGTACTCATCGGCGTCATCGCAACGATGAGCATCAAGGCCCTGTCAGCTTCCTCCCCGACGTCTCCTTCAACGAATCAGGGCTCACATTCGCAAGAGAGGCCCAATACGACGGATACGAACCGAGACACCTCGGCCTCGGAGGATACGCCCCCTGTCTCCATCGGCAAGGAAGGCGAGATCACGGACTGGAAGGTCAATGTCGCCACCTATACCCGGGAGGCGAGTGCGGCGATGATGAAGGACAACTCCTTCAACGACCCTGCTCCTGCGGGCATGGACCACACGCTCATCGACTTGACGCTCACCTACACGGGAAGCAATCAGGAAGGTGAGGATTTCCTTTTCGAGCTCGACTTCTACCTCGTTGATGAGAGCGGAAAGAAGTACTCATGGGCTGATGCTGATGGCGTTGCCCCGGATGACCTTTTCGCGAGTTTCGACACCTCCTTGAAGCCGGGGAAGTCAGTCACCGGCCAGCTGCTCTTCGATGTTCCTGAGAACAGCAGCTACACCTTCCGGATGGAGAGTTCGGACACCGGGCAAAAGGTTGAGATTCCACTGAACTGATCCGTTCCTCCCCCGCGGCGCCCTCCTCAGAGGCGCAACGGGGGAGGACTTTCGTTGAGAGCATGTCCTCGGGTCTGAAAAAGAAGGCTCTTCCAATGAGTGGGACTCGTCATAGACTGGACCAGGACGGCCTTCGGCCCAACCCATTGAGAATGGAGCGACACGTCATGAATATCTCCTCGCAGCTCAACGCATCCGACGACTTCCGCATTGGCGTCCTCACTTCCGGCGGAGACGCTCAGGGCATGAACGCCGCCGTACGCGCAGTGATCCGCACCGCCCTCGCGGTCGGCGCCCGCCCCTATGCGGTGCTCGAAGGGTGGGCCGGCGCAGTCCACGGCGGCGACTCCATCAAACCGATGGGCTGGTCTGATGTGTCGAACATTCTTTCGGCAGGGGGTACCGTCATCGGTACGGCCCGCTGCCCCGAGTTCCGCGAGTACGAAGGGCGCCACGCCGCCGCTCGCCACCTCCTCGAGCACGGCATTGATCGCCTCGTCGTCATCGGCGGCGACGGCTCCCTCTCCGGCACCAACGAGTTCCGCACGGAATGGCCCCAGCACGTGCGTGAGCTCGTCGACGAGGGCGTCATCAGCGAAGAAGAGGCAGCAGCACACCCCGCGCTCATTGTCGTCGGCCTCGTCGGCTCCATCGACAACGACATGGTCGGTACCGATATGACAATCGGCGCGGATACCGCCCTTCACCGTATCGTCGACGCCCTCGACCAACTCACATCCACCGCCGCATCCCACCAGCGCACATTCGTCGTTGAAGTGATGGGGCGCCACTGCGGATACCTGCCGCTCATGGCGGCCGTGGCGGGCGGAGCCGACTACGTCTTCACCCCCGAGAATCCCGCGGGACCCGGCTGGGAGGACGACCTCGCCGAACATCTGCGCCTCGGACGCGAGGCGGGGCGCCGCGAGTCGATCGTCCTCGTCGCTGAGGGTGCTACCGACCGCGACGGCAACCTTCTCACGACTCAGCACATCGCCGACGCCATCACTGAGAAGACCGGTGAGGATGCGCGCGTCACGATCCTCGGCCATGTGCAGCGCGGCGGCTCGCCCTCGGCCTACGACCGTTGGATGTCCACCCTGCTGGGCTATGCCGCCGTGCAGGAGATCCTCACGACAACGCCCGTAGCCGTGCCCTGCATCCTGGGCGTCCGCCACAATCGCATCACCCGCATTCCCCTGATGAAGGCCGTGCAAGAGACCAGAGCAGTCAAAGACTTCATCAAGGCTGGAGACTTCGAGGGCGCGCAAAGGGCGCGCGGCGTGTCTTTTAGTGGCATGGTGGGCGTCAACGACATCCTCTCAACGCCCCCTCAGCTCACTCCCGAAGCGACGGGCGTCTCCCGCCGTATTGGTATCCTCCACGCCGGGGGCCTCGCTCCGGGCATGAACACGGCGGCTCGCGCGGCCGTACGCCTCGGCATTGCCCGCGGTTGGACGATGCTCGGGATTCGAGGTTCCTGGAGGGGCCTGGCCGACAACGACGTGAGGGAACTGACCTGGGGCGACGTTGAGGGCTGGGCCTTCCAAGGGGGCGCTGAACTCGGCACCCGTCGGGAAGTCCCCGAGATCGAGCAGTATTACTCCCTGGGTCGAGCAATTGAACGCAATGAACTCGACGCCCTGATCGTCATTGGCGGTCTCAACGCCTACCTTGCGGTGCACGCGATGATGAATGAGCGCGACCGTTACCCGGCCTTCCAGATCCCCGTGGTCCTCATCCCCGCGTCTATCGACAACAATTTGCCGGGCTCAGAACTGTCAATCGGCGCTGACACTGCGCTCAACAACGCGACCTGGGCGCTCGACCGCATCAAGGAATCCGCTGCCGCGACCAAACGCTGTTTCATCGCGGAGATCATGGGACGACGCTGCGGCTATCTCACGCTCATGAGTTCTTTGTCCTCGGGCGCTGAGTACATCTACCTGAATGAGGACGCGGCGAACCTGCAGAAGATCGCCGAAGATTCGCGTCGCATGGTCGACTCTTTCAAGGATGGGCGCAGGCTCTTCCTCATCCTCGTCAACGAAGCCGTCTCGAAGTTCTACGACCGAGAGTTCCTCGCCTCCGTGTACGAGGCCGAATCCGAGGGCTACTACGATGTCCGCCACTCCGCCCTCGGGCACCTGCAACAGGGAGGAGCGCCCAGCCCCTTCGACCGGCTTCTCGCGACCAGGCTCACGAACCGCGCTTTGGAGCACCTTCAGAACCAGTTCACCCGGGGTGAGGCCGAGGGCGTGTACATCGGCCAGATCGGCAACCACATTGAAGCGCGCCTCGTGAAGAACATGTTCGACGACCTTGACATCGTCAACCGTCGTCCCTTCGACCAGTGGTGGTGCGAACTCACCCGCATCCAGCGGATCGTATCGATGCAGGACCCGGGGATGCCCGCCCTGACGATCTCGATCGCTGATTCTGAGGAGTGATACCGCCTCAAGGTTCGAATCGAATTCGCAATTCCCATCAACTCAAGGCCCAACTCAAGACCCCGCTCGCCCTATCAACGAAGTAGGAGAACCCATGACCATCCCCACGCTCGATCCGATGATGACCGCCGCTTGGGAGGCCCTCGACGCTCGCGCTGACGCTTTCGACCCCGACCTTCGCGCCTGGTTCGAGGCCGACCCGGATCGCGCGTCGAAGTGGACGAAAACAGCTGCAGATCTGCGCGTTGACCTGTCGAAGAACCTCATTGACGAGGGCGTGCTCGCCGACCTGCTCGCCCTCGCGCAGCAATGCGGCGTCGGGGAACTGCGTGACCGCATGTTCGCCGGAGAACACATCAACACCACTGAGGATCGTGCGGTCCTGCACACTGCGCTGCGCCGCCCCGATACCGACGAACTCATCGTTGACGGCCAAGACGCGATCGCAGATGTCCACGAGGTCCTCGCGAAGGTTTATGACTTCGCCGACCGCGTGCGCTCAGGAGAGTGGGTGGGAATCACCGGCAAAGCGGTCAAGACAATCGTGAATGTCGGTATCGGCGGCTCCGACCTCGGCCCCGTCATGGCCTACGAGGCGCTCAAACCCTTCGTCCGCGAGGGGCTCGAATGCCGTTTCATTTCGAACATCGACCCGACCGATGCAGGCGAGACGACGAAAGATCTCGACCCGGAAACGACCCTCGTGATCGTCGCCTCAAAGACTTTCACGACCCTGGAGACGATCACGAACGCGAAGGTCGTGCGCGACTGGTTCCTCTCGAGCTTGCGTGAGCGCGGCCTCGCCCAGGATGAAGCGGGGGAGAAGGAAGCGATCGCGAAGCATTTCGTCGCAGTGTCAACAGCCCTCGACAAGGTCGCCGAATTCGGCATCGACCCGAATAACGCCTTCGGCTTTTGGAGTTGGGTCGGTGGACGCTACTCCGTGGATTCAGCGGTCGGCACTTCCCTCGCGATCGCGATCGGCCCGGACGGCTTCGAGGAGTTCCTCGCGGGCTTCAACGCGATGGATGAGCACTTCTTGAGCGCCGCCCCTGAGCAGAACGTCCCGCTCCTCATGGGCCTGCTCAACGTCTGGTACTCGAACTTCCTTGGCGCGGACACGCACGCGGTCCTCCCTTACTCCCAGTATCTGCATCGTTTCCCGGCCTACCTCCAGCAGCTCACCATGGAGTCGAATGGCAAGTCGGTGCGTCGCGATGGTACTCCCGTCACCTATGAGACTGGCGAGGTCTTCTGGGGTGAGCCCGGCACGAATGGGCAGCACGCTTTCTATCAGCTCATCCACCAGGGCACGCGCATGGTCCCGGCGGACTTCATTGCTTTCGCGAATCCGGCGTGGCCACTCAAGGACGGCGAGGCAGATATGCACGAGCTGTTCTTATCGAACTTCCTCGCGCAGACGAAGGCCCTCGCCTTCGGTAAGACCTCGGAGGAGGTACGCGCTGAGGGCACTCCCGAGGCGATCATTCCGGCGCGAGTCTTCACCGGCAACCGCCCGACGACCTCGATCATGGCCGTATCGTTGACTCCGCGCGTCCTCGGCGAGCTGATCGCCCTGTATGAGCACATCACTTTCGTTCAGGGTGCTGTCTGGGGCATCGACTCCTTCGACCAGTGGGGCGTCGAACTGGGTAAGGTTCTCGCCAAGCAGATCCTCCCGGCGATCACGGGCGATACGGATGCACTCGCTGCCCAAGATTCCTCGACTCGCGGGCTCATCGAGTTCTACCGCGCGAATCGGGCGTGAACTCTTCCATGCCGCGATGCAGGTGAGTCATGCACGGGCTGCATCACGGCATGGCAGTGCTGTGTTCCCCGGGTGTTCGGGAGTTCATATCGAGGACGATCCGTCTCTATCCCAGTGCCGCGGATTGCCGGAGATTCATGGTCACTGTGTATGACGTCCGTCCGATCCCGCTGATGGGTGCAAAGGTGTGGTGTACGCGACGAATGCCGACATCGAGGTAGGTGGTCCCTTTCTCCCTGAACGAGGAGGACAGTGATATGAGCGCTTGTCGTTCTTCCTGTGTCTCGGTTCTGGAGTGTGTTCCTGGCATCAAGACCGGCTTCGGCACCACCTCACACAGGCATTCGTCTTGGCCGGTCTGAGTTCCTCAAGCAGGCCTTCTTCCTGACTCAGACTTTCTTCTTGGCCAGGCTGTTCTTGCCTCCCCACCCACCTTTACGCATCTGGACGTGGATGCGGGGCAGAAACGCCTTCGTACGACGAAGGCGCTGAGCTCTCACCACCCTATTCATGGTCTAGATCACGTGCGCAAGGTGTGGACACCTGGGACTGCTTTCCCGTGCTCTCACGGCTCAGAAGCAATACGCTTAGACCATCAGCGCGAACTCGTTCGCCCCTGTCGACGTCGACATCCGGCGTCCTTTTCGACAACACTAAGGAGTGCCGCATCATGGCAGAACCTCGTATCGTCACCGTCACCGGCGCCGCCGGTAACATCGGCTACGCCCTGCTGTTCCGCATCGCCTCAGGCCAGCTCTTCGGCCCCGATGTCCCCGTTAAGCTTCACCTCCTCGAAATCCCCCAGGCCGTGAAAGCCGCTGAGGGCACAGCCATGGAGCTCGATGACTGTGCGTTCCCGACCCTTGCCGGCGTCGAGATTTTCGACGATGCCACCAAGGCCTTCGAAGGCACCAACGTCGCCTACCTCGTCGGTGCAATGCCGCGTCGCCAGGGAATGGAGCGCGCTGACCTCCTCGAGGCGAACGCCGGTATCTTCGGCCCCCAGGGCAAGGCCATCAACGACGGCGCCGCAGATGACGTTCGCGTCCTCGTCGTCGGCAACCCGGCCAACACGAACGCCACCATCGCTCAGAACGCAGCCCCGGACGTCCCGGCCTCCCGCTTCACCGCGATGATGCGCCTCGACCACAACCGCGCTGTCGCGCAACTCGCCCACAAGACTGGTGCTGCTGTCGCCGACATCAAGGACGTCGTCGTGTGGGGCAACCACTCCGCCGACCAGTACCCGGACGTCTCCTTCGCCAAGGTCGCCGGCAAGCCCGCGACCGAGCTGGTGGACGAGGAGTGGCTGTCCAGCTACTACCGCCCCACGGTCGCCAAGCGCGGCGCCGCCATCATCGAGGCGCGCGGCGCCTCCTCGGCCGCCTCCGCCGCCAACGCCGCCATCGACCACATGCACTCCTGGATCCACGGCACCCCCGCGGGCGAGTGGGTCACCGCCGGCGTCATGAGCGACGGCACGCACTACGGCGTCCCCGCCGGCCTGAACTTCGGCTTCCCCGTCACCTCCGACGGCGGCGAGTGGCAGGTCGTGGACGGCCTGGAGATCTCCGAGGCGACCCGCGCGGGCATCGACCACAACATCAAGGCCCTGCAGGAGGAGTACGACGCCGTCAAGGCGCTCGGCTTCATCAAGTGAGCGCGCGCCCGCAGCAGCGGGCGGCGAGGGCGGTGGGCGGTCCCAATGGGGCCGCCCACCGGCGCGCCAGGCCCCCGCGCGGGGGCCTCCGCCTGTCCCCCCGGGCCTGGTTCCAGCCCCCGGTCGCTGCGCGGCACCGCCACCAGCCCCGGCCCAGCAGTCCCGCGGCGGTGCGGCGGGCGCGTCTCAGATGCTGGCTGGGTTGAGAAGTAACCCTGGTAGTCTCGAACGGCAACGGTTGGACACGTGAAAGGCGCCATAGCAGTGAGCCCAACACCTCCGTCGGATTTCGAGGCCATATCGGCGCTCGCCGCCTACACCACCGACCTGACGGGAACGGCGAAGCGGCCGTGGCTCGCCCCGGGCGCGCCCGGACAGGGCCTCGTCAGGCCCACCCAGCTCGTCGCCAGCGAAGGCAGGCGGGACCTGGCCGACACCGCCGCGCGCCTCGAGGCCGGCGCGCCCCTGGGCGCGCACAAGGCGGACGGCTCGGCCTCCCCGGTCGCAGCAGCCGTGGCCGCAGCCCTCGCCTTCTTCGCCTCGCTCTACATCCCCAAGTACTGCCTCGACCTCAACCACGCGATGACGAGGGTCGGCGAGGGCCCGTCGGTCTTCGCCCTCGTGCTCTTCGCCCTCGCGATGGCGCTGCCCGTCACGATCTTCAGCAGGCAGATCAGCTCCAGGCCGTCGCACCCCCTGTGGCTGGCCTGCCTCATCGGGGCGGTCGCCGTCCACGTCATCGTGGCCGCGCTGGCGGCCCTGGGCGCCTCCAACGACGCGCTCAAGGGGGTGGGGGAGCCGATCGCCCGGACCGGGGTGCTCCTCCCCGTCATCCTCGTCCTCGTACTCGCCTTCGTCACAGCCGCACTCAACGGGATGGAAGAATGACACTCGCCGAAGAACGCAGGGCGATCGCCCAGGAAGCGGCCCTCGTGTCCGGGGCGGCGCGCGCCCACGAGGCCAGGGCGCACGCGGAACTCACCCGGCGCCTCGCCGACTCGCGCGCCGCGCTCGACTCCCAACTGGCCTCCATCGACGCCGCCGGAGCGCGCAGCGCCGCCCGCCTCCACGAGGAGGGAGCGGCGGCCCGCGCCTCCTCGTCCCAGCAGCTGCGCTCCCTCTACGACAGCGCGCGCAACGCCAAGCGGGGCTGCGAGCCCGCGCCCCTGACGAGGGTCGGGACCCTGGAGGGGGGCGCCCCCCTGGCGGTCGGCCTCACCGATGGGCCGGGCGTCCTCGTCTCCTCGGCCCACGGCGCCGCGCCCGCCCACGACCTCGCGCTCGCCCTGGCGGTGTCCCTGGTCGAGGACATCCCCCTCCAGCACCTGCGCATCCACGTCTACGACCCCCGCAACTCCCTCACGATGGCGCCGCTGGGCAGGCTGCGCGAGGCCCGCGCCGAGTCCTTCCCCGCGCCCCTCATCACCGAGCGCGACCTGGAGAACGCGCTCGACGACCTGCTCCGGCACGCCTCGGCGACCGCGGAGCTCCTGGCGGGCGAGGGCGAGCGCACCCTGTCGGGCCTGTGGTCGCGACTGGCGGTGCCCCAGGGCGAGTTCCGGGTCCTCGTGCTCCTCGACTACCCCAGTTCCCTCAGCGACAGGGCGCGCGAGCAGCTGCGGGCCCTCGCCTCGTCCCCCGGCCGCGGGGTGTGCGTCATCGCCGCCGGACAGGGGCCGGGAGCCGCGCCCGACGGGGACGGCGCGCTGGCCGGGGCGCTGACGGACGTGCGCGTCGACCGGGACCGCGTCGCCATCAGGGCCGGAGGGCGCTGGGCAGTGGGCGCCCCCCTGGCGGCGGACCCCGCCCACGTGGGCGCCGTGGTCTCCGCCGCCGTCGCCTCGTCGAACGAGGTCGAGGGCCCCACCTACCCGCTCTCCGAGTTCATCGAGGGCGGCGAGCCCATGTGGTCGCGCTCGAGCGCGGACGGCCTCAGCGCCGTCATCGGGCGCACCAGGGGCGACGCCCTGACGATCCGGCTGTCCAGCCAGAACCCCGCCATGCCGAACATGCTGGTGGGCGGCGCAGTCGGCCAGGGCAAGTCGAACCTGCTGCTCGACATCGTCTACGCGCTGGCCTACCACTACGGGCCCGACGAGCTGCGGATGCTGCTCCTCGACTTCAAGGAGGGCGTGGAGTTCCGCCGTTTCGCCGCCAACGACGAGGGGCGCGACTGGCTGCCCCACGCCCGCCTGGTCGCCCTGGAGTCGAACGCCGTCTTCGGCGCGTCCGTCCTGTCCTACCTGACCGACGAGATCCGTGCGCGCGCCAACACCTTCAAAGAGGCCGGCGTCGGATCCTACGACGCCTACCGCGCCCAGGGCGGGTCCATGCCGCGCCTTCTGGTGGTCGCCGACGAGTTCCAGATGCTCTTCGAGGGCAACGACGACGTCGCCCGGGACGCCGTGCGCGCACTGGAGCAGATCGCCCGCCAGGGGCGCTCCGCGGGCATCCACCTGGTCCTGGCCTCCCAGACCCTCTCCGGCATCCGGGCGCTGGCCAACAAGGAGCAGGCGATCTTCGGGCAGTTCGCCTCGCGCCTGTCCCTGAAGAACAAGGCGCAGGAGTCCGAGACGATCCTGTCGCGCGGCAACCGCGCCGCCGCCGACCTCACCTACCGCGGCGAGGTCGTCCTCAACGAGAACTTCGGCGAGGACCCCAGCCGCAATATCCGCGGCACCTGCGCGTGGGCGCAAGGCGACTACGTGCTCGACCTGCAAAGGCGGATGTTCGCCGCCGCGCCCCACGGCCCAGCGCCCACCGTCTTCAACCCCTACGCGCCCGTCGCCTGGGAGCGCCACGACTCCGTGCCCTTCGCCCGGGGGCGCTCCGCCGCCACCGACGGCATCGACCTGGGCCGCCGGATCGGCGTCGACGAGAACCCCGTGTGGCACCCGGTCATGGGATCCCGGCCGATCGGCCTGGCCATCGTCGGCGAGCCCTCGCTGGAAGTCGACGGGCTCATCGCGGCCGCCGCCTCGTCGTTGGCCCGCGTCCGGCCGGGCGCCCCCCTCACCTTCCTGGTCGGCTCCTACGGGGACGCCCCCGTTCCCATCCGCCTCATCGCCTCCCACCTGGAGGGACGGGGCGTGCCCGTGCGCGTGGTGACGGGGGAGGGGGCGTCGGCCCTCCTGCGCGACGGCCTGCCCGCTGACCAGGCCGTGGTGCTGGTGGACGCCGACCAGCTCATCGACTTCACCGACCCCATCGAGGGCGAGGACGTGCCCCGCTTCGGCGAGCCCCCCTCGATCCGCTCGCGCCTGGCCGACGTGCTCCACGACACCAGCGCCGCAGGGCATCCCGCGGTCGTCACCGCGTGGTCGTCCTACGCGGCCCTGGAGGGCGTCGTGGGCCGGGACCTGCGCGGCGTCAGCGGCGTCGCCCTGGTCGGGCAGGACCGGCGGACCCTCCACGACGTGTCGGGCGACTTCTCGCTGGAGCCCCCCGAGGAGTCCCCCCGCTTCGTCTACGTGCGGCCCGGCGCCGCCAACCAGTCGTTCATCGGCGTCCCCTTCTCGCTGCCGACCCCCAAGGAGGAACGGTGAGCATCGTCACCGACTACAACGCCCAGCTCGCCCTCTTCGCGGGCTCCCTGGAGCAGGCGCAGGACCTGGGGGCGCGCGCCGAGGCGGAGGCGGCCGCCGAGCGCGAGTGCGCCCAGTCCGAGGCCACGGCCCGTGACACGGCCGCCCGCGAGGAGTTCGACCAGCTCCGGCAGGCCGCCGAGCAGGCGGAGCGGGCGCGGGCCCTCATGGAGGTCGCGCCCCAGACGGTGCCCGAGGACCAGATGATCCCCGTCGGCGAACTGCCCGCGCGGGCCGCTGCCGTCCTCAGCGGCGCCCACGCCCTGGTGGAGCGCGAGGCGATGCTCCGCCAGATCGAGGAGGCCGACGCCCGCAGGCGCGCCAGCAAGGCCCCGGCAAACCAGGGCCGCACCATCATGCTGGTCTGCGGGGCGCTGGGACTGTGCTACATCCTCCTCGGAGCGATCGGCGCCGTCTGAGGCGCCGCCGACACCCACTGACGAAAGGACCCCCAATGGCCTCCATGCTCGGGCAACTGCGCGGCGAACTGGCCGACTTCCAATCCGACGCGACCAGGACCGGCCGCGAACTGGAGATCTACCTGAGGCGCTTCAGCGTCCAGCAGGGCCGGATCAACGCCCTGATCGGCGGGTCCACGCGCCGCGTCGACGCCGAGTTGATCAACACCCTGGAACAGGCGCACCGCCAGCTCACGCACGCCATCATGGCGTTGGACGTCGTCGCGAAGTCGACCGGCGAGTACGCGGACTCCCTGTGATGGACGACCGGTCCCAAGAGGAGGAAAGGCGCAGGCGCCTCGCCGAGGCGAGGGGCTGCCTGTCCGACAGCGCGCACTACTCGGCCAGGGCGGTCAGCAGGCTCGACCTGCTGGCCTCGCAGCTGCGGGACCTGATGGCGGACATCGACGCGACCGTGGCGGGCTCCCTGACAGGAGCGGACGCGCGCCTGTACGGGGCTGCGAACGAGGTGCACCGACTGGTGCGGCGGGCCTGCGAGGCGGCGTCGACGGCCTCGCGCAGCGCCGAGCGCGACGCGTTGGAGCTGGGGTGAGGCGCCATGTCCGCTGTCACTGAGATCATCGCGCGCCTGCTGGTCATCTCCGAGGAGGCCGAGCACATCCTGGCGGCCCTGGACGGCGCCGACGCGGATCTGGACTCGGCCGGGCACTACGCGGAGCAGGCCGGGCGCGTCTCACCGCAGCCGTGCGGGGAGGCGGCCGCCGCACTGGCGGCCGAGGCGAAGCGGGACATCGCGTCGGCGCGCGGCGCCCTCTCGGATCTGCGGGCCGCCGCAGCCGGGTACGCGGGGACCCTGTAGGTCCCGCTGGCCCAGCCGGAGGGGGTCCTGTGGGCCTGGGCCCTGCCGATCGCAACCGCGACAGCGCGCTGCGAGCGCCCGCCCCCGCCGCGGGGGCCGAGGCAGTGCCAGCGCGCGCAAAGCCCGGAGCATGTTCCCCCGTCCCGTCGCCAGGGGCGGGAGTTCGGGCAGCAGGTCCTACGGGGCCACCCAGTCGTAGGCCTCCCTCGGGAAGCGCCCGCACACCATGACGGTCCCGCAGCGCTGGAATCCGAAGGACTCCAGCGCCCGGCGCATGGGAACGTTGTCGGCGTGGGTGTCGCAGCGCAGGTGGGGCGACCTCTCCGCGCAGAACGCGAAGGCCGCTCGCGCGGCGCCCGTGCCCCTCACGGAGGCGAGGCGGTGGATGACGTGGTAGGGCGCCTCCGCCCGCCAAGCCCCGTCGATCGAGGCGTAATCGGATTCCGGGCCCGGACCGAAGGCGAACACCGCGAGCGGCCCCTCATCGTCCTCGACGAGGAAGCAGCGTCCTCGGGCGATGTCATCCTGGGCGTCGATCCTGCTCGGATAGTGGGCGGGCCACTGGTCGGCGTTCCCGTTACGGCGCATGAACGCGCGGGCGTGGTCGTAGGCGGACTCGATGAAATCCATGTCGTCGAGGCCTGCGGGCCGGATTCTCATAGGGACAGACTACGTGGCCGCGCCGACCGGAATGCAGCATATGACGGAACATTGTAGAGTAACCTCAGGTGTTCCGCCGACGCCCCAGGTCCCGGCGCGGCGACCCCCGGAGAGGGCACGTCGCGTGCACATATGAGCGCCCTCCGTCCAGGCAGCATTCGCGCGCGCGCCCTCGTCGTGCTCCTACGTGCGCAGAGCCCGCAGTGAAATAGCACACCGACACAATGGACCCATCGCTCCCAGCAGCGGTCGGGGCCGGGAAGACTTCCCCACGCCCCGCGAGAACGATGGATGTGGAGACCAACGTGGGTTTCAGAATCGTAGTGGCAGCGGACAGCGCGGGCGTCGATTACAAAGAGATCCTCAAGAAGGACCTCGAGGCGGATCCCCGGGTCGACGAGGTCATCGACGCGGGACTCGCCCCCGGCGAGGACGTCGACTACCCCCATGTGGCGGTCAACGCCGCGCGGATGATCGCCGACGGGAAAGCCGACCGCGGGCTCTTCGTGTGCGGCACTGGAATGGGCGTGGCCATGGCCGCGAACAAAGTCCCGGGCGTGCGCGCCTCCGTCGCGCACGACTCCTTCTCCGTCGAGCGCCTCGTCCTTTCGAACAACGCGCAGGTCCTCGCCTTCGGCCAGCGCGTCATCGGCATCGAATTGGCCAGGCGCCTTGCCAAGGAGTGGCTCGGCTACGTCTTCGACGAATCCTCGCACTCGGCGCCCAAGGTCGCGGCCCTGCAGGACTACGACGCCGATCCCTCGCGCCCCGTGCCCGGGGCCCTCACAGCCCACAGGGCATAGCGGCCCTGCAGCTCCGCGCGCCGGGCCCGGCCGGGCCCGGCGCGCGGGCACTCCCGGGGGCGGCAGCCCCCGTGGCCGCGGAAGCGGCCCATCCCACCACCAACGATGGCAGCGCCATCCCTCTTCAAGGATGAAGGAATGACACCGGACTCAGTATTCACATTCGCAAGCAGTATGGACCTCTTCTGGCTCGTGCTCGCCCTGGCGGGCGGGGCGTTCGGCGCCATGATCGGCGCGAACTTCGCCTTCGCCTTCACGGGCGTGTCCATCCTGGTCGGTTTCGCCGTCGCGGCAACCACCGGGTCCACGATCTACCTCGACTACGTCGCCTTCGGCCCCGTCTTCGGCCCCCACATCGCGTTCGCCGGAGGCGTCGGCGCGGCCTCCTACGCGGCGCGGAAGGGCCTACTACCAGGGGGGGCGCGCGACATCAACTCGCCGTTGGCCGGGCTGGGCAGGCCCGACGTCCTCGTGGTCGGCGCGCTCTACGGCGTCGGCGGCTACGTCCTCCACAAGCTCATCGTCCTGATCCCGTGGTTCGGCGGGCACACCGACTCCGTGGCGCTCACGGTCGTCACATCCGGCATCGTCGCCCGCATCATGTTCGGCAAGACCCCCGTGTTCCACGCGCCCACGCCCCCGGAGGGCACCACGCGCTGGCTCGACTGGCAGGAGAAGCCCCTCCAGCTGCTCACGGTGTCCGGATTCGCCTCGCTACTCGCCTCGGGCACCGCCGCCATGCTGGTCGGGCACATCGCCCCGGCCTCTGCCAACCCGCAGGTCATCATCAACAACGCCCAAGTCGTCCCCTTCGCCTTCTCCTCCCTGTGCATCTTCTTCGTCGCCATGGGAATGCGATGGCCCGTCACCCACCACATGACCATCACCGCGGGCCTCGCGGCGGTGGTCTTCTTCCAGATCACCGGATCGGGCCTGACGGCGGTCGCCATCGGAACCGTGTTCGGCATCATCGCCGGGTTCGGCGGCGAACTGCTCGCCCGCCTCTTCTACGCCCACGGCGACACCCACATCGATCCGCCCGCCGGCATCATCTGGATCATGAACACCGCAGTCGTGAGCACGGCCGCCCTGTTCTCGTGAGCCCAGCGCCCGTGGAACACCCAGAACGACAGCACGCGAAGGAGGCACGATGAGCGCCACCACAATGGCGGCTTGGGCCGAACGGCTCTACGACGCCTACATCTTCGACATGGACGGGACCATCTACCTGGGGGACCACCTGCTCCCCGGTGCCCGCCGCCTCGTCGAGGAGCTCCGCGCCCGCTCCATCCCGGTGCGCTACCTGACGAACAACCCGACCAAGGACCCGTCGCAGTACGCGGAGAAGCTCAGCCGCCTCGGACTGCCAACCCCCGTCGAGGACGTCATCGGCACGGTCGCCACCACCACCGAGTGGATCCTGGAGAACAAACCGGGGCAGGTCGTCTACCCGATCGCCGAGCCCCCGCTCATCGACGCCTTCGCGCGCGCGGGCATCCCCATGAGCGAGGACCCCGCGCGCATCGACCTGGTCGTCGCCTCGTACGACAGGACCTTCGACTACGCCAAGCTCCAGATCGCCTTCGACGCGATCTGGTTCCACCGCCGGGCCGCGCTCATCGGGACCAACCCCGACCGGTTCTGCCCGTTCCCGGGCGGCATGGGCCAGCCGGACTGCGCCGCCGTCGTCGCCGCCATCGAGGCGTGCACGGGGACCCGGGCCGAGACCGTCCTGGGCAAGCCCAACCCGCAGATGGCCCGCACGGCGCTGCGGGGCCTCGACATCGACCTCGAGCGGGCCGTCATGGTGGGCGACCGCCTCATGACGGACATCCGGTTGGCCACCACCGCGGGCATGGCCTCCGCGATGCCGCTCACGGGGGAGTCCACCAGGGAGGAGGCCGCGGCGCTGCCCCCGCAGGAGCGGCCCACCTACGTCCTCGAGCGCGTCGACCACCTGCTGCCCCGCGACATCTGGGACCAGCGCGGCTGGCCCATCGAATAACGGCGGCCGCGGCCGCGCGCACCCGCCCGGCCGCGGCGCAGCCGCCCATCCCCGGGAGCGCCCAGGCGCCTCCCGACCCCGTCCCGGGGAACGCCCCGGGACCACCCCGGACCGCCCCGATCACCTCTGGCCGCCGTCACACGGATGTGACGGCGCCGCACGAACCCATGGAAGGGAGAACACAATGGTCGCACCCGGATACGAAGGACCATTCCTACTCGGCATCGACTACGGCACGGAGTCGTGCCGGGCCGCCATCTTCGACCTGCGGGGGAACCCGATATCCTTCGCCGCCACCCCCTACAAGACCCACCACCCCAAGCCCGGATGGGCGGAGCAGAGCCCCGAGGACTGGTGGAACGCCCTGGTGGCCTCGGTCAAGCGCGTCATGGACGAGACCGGCATCCCCGCGCGCCACATCGCCGGCATCTCCTACGACGCGACGACCATGACCGTGGTCGCCATCGACAAGAACGGCCACGAGCTCGGCAACGCCATCATGTGGATGGACGTGCGCGCCACCGAGCAGAGCGCGCGCGCCGAGACGATCGAGCACTGGGCCCGCTACTACAACGGCGGCGGCACGATGCCCGCGACCGCCGAATGGTACCCCTTCAAAGCCGCCTGGCTGCGCGCGAACGAGCCCGACCGCTACAAGAGCGCCCACCGCCTCGTCGACGCCCCCGACTGGCTCACCCACAAGCTCACGGGCGAGTGGACCGTCAACATCAACTCCGCCGCGCTGCGCATGTACTACAACCGCGACGAGGGCGGATGGCCCGTCGAGTTCTACGAGCACATCGGGTGCGGGGACGTCTTCGACAAGATCCCCGACAGAGTCGTCGACCTGGGCGCCCCGATCGGCGGGCTCCTCCCCTCGGTCGCCCAGGAGCTCGGCCTCCTGCCGGGGACGCCCGTCGCCCAGGGCTGCCCCGACGCGTGGGCCGGCCAGATCGGCCTCGGCGTCGTCCAGCCGGGCAAGACCGCGATCATCACCGGATCCTCCCACGTCATCACAGGCCAGAGCGCGACCCCGCTGCACGGCAAGGGCTTCTTCGGCGGCTACACCGACGGCGTCATGCCCGGCCAGTACACCTGCGAGGGGGGCCTCGTCTCCTCGGGCTCCGTGCTCAAGTGGTTCAAGGACAACTTCTGCCGCGACCTCACCTCCGCGGCCGAGCGCCTGGGCATGAACCCCTACAAGATCCTCGACGAGCGCGTCTCCGACATGCCCCCCGGTTCTGGGGGCCTCATCATCAACGAGTACTTCCAGGGCAATCGCACGCCCTACACGGACTCGAAGGCCCGTGGCATCATGTGGGGCCTCAACCTGTCCACCACGCCTGAGCAGGTCTACCACGCCATCGAGGAGGCCGTCTGCTACGGCACCGCCCACGTGCTCAAGGCATTCAAGGACGCGGGGTTCGCCTCCACGGAGCTGGTGGCCTGCGGAGGAGCGACGAAGTCCCGCGACTGGATGCAGATGCACGCCGATGTCACGGGCGTGCCGATCACCCTCACAGAGGTCGGGGACGCCGTCGTCCTGGGCTCGTGCATCCTCGCGGCCGTCGGCTCGGGGCAGTACCAGTCCATCCCCGACGCCGCCCGGAACATGGTCCACGAGACCGAGCGCATCGAGCCCCGCGCCGATGTCCACGAGGAGTACCAGTTCTACTTCAACAAGTACATGGAGACCTACCCGCGGATGCAGGGCCTGTCCCATGAGCTCGTCGACCACCTGGCATGAGACGGGAACAACACGAACGAAGGAGTGTCACCTATGACCTCGCTGATTGACAGGGCGCTCGCCACGGCCACCGACACGAAGGAGATCGCCTTCGGGACGGGTGTCCTGGACCAGACCGGCCCCATGTTCGCGCGCCTGTTCCCAGGCGCGAAGGTCCTGGTCGTCGCGGACGGGAACACGTTCGCTGCGGCCGGCGGCCCCGTCGTCGACTCGCTGCGCGCCGCGGGCGTCGAATTCGCCGAGGAGCCCTACGTGTTCCCCGGGACCCCCACCCTCTACGCCGGTTACGACAACGTCGAGGTCCTGCGCGAGCACATCCGCCCCCTCGAGGACGCCGTCGTGTGCTCGATCGCCTCGGGCACCCTCAACGACCTCGCGAAACTGGCGTCGGGGGAGCTGGGGCGCCCCTACATGAACGTGTGCACCGCCCCCTCGGTGGACGGGTACGCCGCCTTCGGGGCCTCCATCGCCAAGGACGGCTTCAAGATCACCCGCAACTGCCCCGCGCCCAGGGGCCTGGTCGCCGACATGCGCGTCATCGCGGCAGCCCCGGCGCGCCTGCTGTACACGGGCTACGGGGACCTCATCGAGAAGGTCCCCGCCGGGGCCGACTGGATCGTCGCGGACGAGCTCGGCATCGAGCCCATCGACGACTACGTGTGGTCGCTGGTCCAGGGGCCGCTGCGCGACGCCCTGAAGGACCCCGAGCGCATCGGCGCTGGCGACGAGGCGGCGGTGGAGGGCCTGGCCGAGGGCAACATCATGTCCGGTCTGGCCATGCAGGCCGCGCAGTCGTCGCGACCCGCCTCAGGCGCCGGGCACCAGTTCTCCCACACGTGGGAGATGGAGGGGCACGGCCTCGACTGGGAGCCGCCCCTGTCCCACGGGATGAAGGTCGGCGTCGGCACGGTCGCCTCCCTGGCGATCTGGGAGGAGGCGCTGCGCATCGACATGGACGCCCTCGACGTCGAGGCGGTCGTGGCCGCCGCCCCCACCGACGAGGAGGTCGCCGCGCGGGTGCGCGAGCTGCTGGTCCCCAAGATCGCCGACGAGGCCGTCGGCCACGCCGTCGGCAAGAACCTGCAGGGCGAGGAGCTGCGCGAGCGCCTGCGCCTCATCCAGAAGGTGTGGCCGCGCGTGCGCGAGCGGGTCGCCGACCAGCTCATGACCCCCGGGGAGGCGGCCCAGCGCCTCGACGCGGTCGGCGGGCCCAGCCACCCGGAGGACATCGGCATCGACATGGCGCGCTTCCGCGCCACCCACTACAAGGCGCAGATGATCCGCTCGCGCTACACGATCCTGGACGTCCTGACCGACACCGGGATGCTCGACGCGGTCGTCGAGCGCCTGTTCTCACCCGAAGGCTACTGGGGGCGGCGCCCCCACACGGAGAGGGAGGCGTGACATGACTGCCGCCCACACCATTGGACTCGATTTCGGAACCCTGTCGGTGCGCGCCGCCGTCGTGCGCGTCGACGACGGCGAAGTGGTCGCGGACGCCGTGCGCGAGTACGCGACCCCCGTCATGGAGCGGGCGCTCGCCTCGACGGGCCAGGCCCTGCCCCCCGACTACGCCCTCCAGGTGCCGGGCGACTACCTGGTCGCCATGGAGGAAGCGGTGCGGGGCGCCATGGCGGACTCGGGGGTGGACACCGCCGACGTGATCGGCGTCGGGCTGGACTGCACCAGCGCCAGCGTGGTCGTCACGGACGCCGACGGCCGGCCCATGTGCGAGCGCGAGGAGTTCGCCGGCGAGCCGCAGGCGTACCTCAAGCTGTGGAAGCACCACGGCGCCACCGACCAGGCCAGGCGCATCGTGTCGCTGGCGCGCGAGCGCGGCGAGGCGTGGCTGCCGCGCTACGGCGGCACCCTCTCGCCCGAGATGCTGCTGCCCAAGGCATTGGAGCTCTTCGAGCGGGCGCCCCAGCTGTACGCCCAGACCGCCGAGATCCTCGACATCGTGGACTGGCTGACGTGGCGGCTCACCGGCACACTGGCCTACGCGGCGGGCGACTCGGGGTACAAGCGCATGTACCAGGACGGCGCCTACCCCTCCAGCGAGTTCCTGGAGGCGCTTGCCCCCGGCTTCGGCGGCGTCTTCAGCGAGAAGATGAGCCACCCGATCGTGCCCCTGGGCTCGCGGGTCGGTCCGCTGAGCGCCGAGTGGGCGCGCGCCTTCGGCCTGCCCGAGGGCATCGCGGTGGCCGCGGGCAACATCGACGCCCACGTGCAGTGCGTGTCGGTGGGGGCGATCGCGCCCGGTTGTCTGACGGGCATCCTCGGCACGTCCTCGTGCTGGATCCTGCCCTCGGCGGAGCTGCGCGAGGTCCCCGGGGTCTTCGGGGTCGTCGACGGGGGAGTGAGCGAGGGTGCGTGGGCCTACGAGGCCGGGCAGAGCGCCGTGGGCGACATCTTCGCCTGGTTCGTGGACAACCACGTTCCCCAGTCCTACTTCGACGAGGCCGCCGGGGCGGGGGAGTCCATCCACGAGTTGCTGTCGCGCAAAGCCGCTGCCCTGCGCAGCGGCGAGAGCGGTCTGGTCGCCCTGGACTGGTGGAACGGCAACCGTTCGACGCTGGTGGACGCGGACCTGTCCGGACTCATCATCGGCCAGCGCCTCACAACGCGCGTCGAGGAGACTTACCGGGCGCTCCTGGAGTCCACGGCCTTCGGGGCGAGGATGATCATCGAGAACTTCGAGGCCCACGGCGTGGGCGTCGAGGAGATCCGCATCGCGGGCGGCCTGCTGAGGAACCCGTTCCTCATGCAGATGTACGCCGATGTCACCAAGCGCCCCCTCCGGGTGGCCAAGACCCTCCAGGCCGGGGGGCACGGCAGCGCGATCTTCGCGGCGGTGGCGGCGGGGGCCTACCCCTCGGTCGCCGAGGCGGCGGAGGCGATGGCCGGGCTGGCCGACACCGTGTACCTGCCCGATCCGGCTGAGTCCGAGGTCTACGACCGCCTCTTCGCCGTCTACTCGCACTTGTACGACTACTTCGGGCGCGAGACGGAGATCATGCACGACCTGCAGAAGTTGCGCGCCGAGCGCGGCTGGGGCCAGGGCTGAGGCCCGACTGGCGCGGCGCCCGGCGGGACTCCCTCCGGGCGCCGTCCCGTGTCCGCCTGAAGCGGGTTGCCGGGCTGGGACTCGTTCCAGACTGCGGGGTGCGCGCCGTCTTGGGCCGGCTCCGCCCGAGGAAGCCGGGGCTGTGTCCGTCCCACTGTGTGCCACCGGGCATACTCCACTGCGGGCCGTGCGTTATGGTGGATGCCACACGCACGGCGCCGCTGCCGATCGTGCCGGGCCGTCGGCAGTGCCCGGCCTTGATCCGATGGGAGGAACCATGGACCACGACCGCGAAGCCCAGATGCTGCGCGCCGCGCAGCTCTACTACTACGAGAACCTCACTCAGGGGGCCATCGCGGACAGGATGAACTGCACGCGGTGGACCGTCGGGCGCCTCCTCGACGAGGCCCGGGCGTGCGGGATCGTGGCGATCAGTATCAACCACCCCCGTTCCCGTGTGCCGGCGCTGGAGAAGCGCCTCGTCGAGGCGTTCGGGCTCGGCGAGGCGATCGTCGTGCGCCAGCAGAGCACCCCGGCGGGCACCCTGGAACTGGTCGCCGCCGCCGCAGCCGACTACATCACTGCGCTGCGCCCCCAGCCCGAGTCGATGGGGATCGCGTGGGGGCGCACCCTCACGGCGGTCGCCCGGGCCATGCCCGAGGACTGGGCGCACGGGGTGGACGTCTACCAGACCTACGGGGGGCTGACCCGCTCGAACGACGACGTGGTCGCCGACTCGATCGGGCTGATGGCCCGCCGTGCCCGCGGCGTGGGGCACATGCTGCCCGCGCCCGCGATCGTGTCCGACGTGGACCTGGGGCGGCGCCTGCGGAACGAACCGTCCGTGGCGCGCACACTGGCGGTCGCGCCGCGCTCGGACATCCTGGTCTTCTCGCCGGGCGTCCTCGAGGAGGAATCCGTGCTGGTGCGCTCGGGCTTCCTCACCGAGCGGGGGATGGAGCGCCTGCGGGCGATGGGCGCGGTGACGGACATCTTCTCCCGTTTCCTCGACATGTCGGGCGAGCCCGTTTCCCAGGAGTTGGAGGAGCGCACTATCGCGATCCCCTTGGACGCCGTGCGGCAGGCGAAACGGTCGGTCGCCGTCGCCTCTTCCCTGGTCAAGGCGGTGCCGATGCTGGTCGCGCTGCGCTCCCGCCTGGCCACGGCGGCGGTAGTGGACGAGGAACTCGCCAAAGAGATCCTCCTGCTCGGGCGATTGGGGGCCGAGGGCCACTAGGGCGCTGCACGGGCGGCCGGGCACGTCTTTCCACGCCCTGGTTCGCCGCTCCGCGCGCTGGTTTCGCCGCTCCGCGCCCTGGGTTCGTCGCTCCTCCGCGCGCGCCCTGGGTTCGTCGCTCCTCCGCGCGCGCCCTGGTTTCGTCGCTCCTCCGCGCCCTGGCCGCGCCGCCCGGCACCGGGGCGCCACCGGCGGTCCACCATTCCGCCCCTCCCCCGAAGTACCCACACAAGGGACTTGGATTAGACAACACCGCTCGCACACAAGGGCATGATTCCGCCCTTGTGTGCGACGACATGTTGCGTAATCCCGTTCGTTGTGTGCGTGACCGGGGGCGGTCCATGGACCCGCACCCGTGTTCGCGGAGAACCATTAGACTGACGCCCATGACTGAAAACGCGCAGCTCGTTCTCACCCTGTCGTGCCCGGACCGCCCTGGCATCGTCCACGCCGTCACCGGCGTCATCGGCGCGGCGGGCGGCAACGTCATCCAGTCCCAGCAGTTCGGCGACCCCGGCACGGGCACGTTCTTCATGCGCGTGGAAGTGGACTCGCCCGCGGGCCGCGCCCCCGTGGAGGAGGGCCTGGCCGACGCGGCGCGCCAGTTCGGCGCCGACTACCGGGTCGACGAGCTGGGGCGGCGCCTGCGCACCATCATCATGGTCTCGCGCGAGGGCCACTGCCTCACGGACCTGCTCTACCGCCAGCGCACCCAGGGCCTGCCCATCGAGGTCGTGGCGGTGGTGGGCAACCACCCGGACCTGGCGCCCGTGGCCCAGTTCTACGGCGTCCCCTTCCTCAACATCCCCGTCACGAAGGACACGAAAGCCCGGGCCGAGGAGCAGCTGCTCGACCTCGTCGCCTCGGAGAAGGTGGAACTGGTGGTGCTGGCGCGCTACATGCAGATCCTCTCCGACGGCGTGTGCCGGGCAATGGAGGGCCGCGTCATCAACATCCACCACTCCTTCCTCCCCTCCTTCAAGGGCGCGCGCCCCTACGCCCAGGCCCACGAGCGCGGCGTGAAACTCATCGGCGCCACCGCCCACTACGTGACGGCCGACCTGGACGAGGGCCCCATCATCGAGCAGGACGTGACGCGGGTCAGCCACGCGGACTCCACCGCCGACATGGTCGCCCTGGGCCAGGACGTGGAGCGGCGGGTCCTCGCCCAGGCCGTCCGCTTCCACGCCGAGCACCGGGTCCTCATGAACGGGACGAGGACCGTCGTCTTCGCCAAATGAGGCGCGCCTGGTCACTTTTGGGCCCCCGCGCGCCCCGGCGCGGACCGAGACGGCGTGGTCGGAATAGTTTTCGCGTGATCTTTCGGGCATTTGCTCGGTAAAGGTGAGTTGACCGCCTGATAAGTGGCACACTTGATGGGTGGATCAGACACGGACTACAGCCAAGCCCGTCACCGGATACGTGCCCGGTGGCTTCGACATGTTCCATCAGGGGCACCTCAACATCCTGCGTGCCGCGCGCGAGCGCTGCGACCGCCTGGTGGTCGGAGTCACCTCCGACGAGGCGCTCATCCGCATGAAAGGACGGGCTCCCGTCATCCCCCTCAAAGAGCGCTGCGACCTGGTCTCCTCCCTGCGCTTCGTCGACGCCGTCGTGGTGGACCTCGACCAGGACAAGCGCCTCGCGTGGCGCCTGCAGCCCTTCGACGTCCTCTTCAAGGGCGACGACTGGAAGGGCACTCCCAAAGGGGCCAAGCTGGAGGCCGAGATGGCCGAGGTGGGCGCCCGCGTCGTCTACCTGCCCTACACCCCCTCCACGTCGTCCACCAAGCTGCGCCGGTTCATCGCGCCCGAGGACTTCTCAGACGACGAGGCGGCCGCAGCAGCCGACGGGGCGGGCGCGGCAGGCGCCCAGGTTCCCGCGGCACCCGACGAAGCGAGCACGGCGAGCGCCCAGGTTCCCGTAGCACCCGGCGGGGCAGGCGCGGCAGGCGCCCAGGCCCCCCGTCCGGCACCCGGCGAGGTCCCCGCGGCACCCGGCGGGGCGGGCGCCGGGGCGGCCCGGCCCTTGGCCGAGGGGGCGGTGCGATGAGCGGGTGGCAGCCCCCCTCGGGCACGTGGGCCCAGCGCTTCGGCCAGTACCGCCGCGAGCTCGGCGCCGCCCAGAAGCCCGGTGACGGCGTGCCCGCCTACATGCGGTGGGCCAACCGCTCGGGCGCCAGGGCAGTTGCCGCCGCGGCAGCCGCCTGGGGGTGGACCCCCAACTTCGTGAGCCTCGTGTCCGTGTGCCTTTCCGCCGCGGGCATGGCGCTCCTGGTCGCCCTGCCGCCCGCGTGGTGGACGGGCATCCCCGTCGGCGTCCTCCTGGCCGCGGGCTTCCTCTTCGACTCGGCCGACGGCCAGGTCTCGCGCGTCACCCACGCCTCGTCGAAGACGGGGGAGTGGATCGACCACGTCGCCGACGCCTTCCGCAGCCCCGCCATCCACTACTGCGCGGCCGTCGCGCTCATGTGGCACCAGCCGGAGCAGTGGTGGCTCGCCCTGGTCGCCCTGGTCTACGGGTGGGTCACCTCCGGGCAGTTCATGAGCCAGATCCTGGCCGAGCAGTTCGTGCGCGCCGCGGGCCGCAAGCAGACCCGGGGCGGCACCCTGCGCAGCTTCATCCTGCTGCCCACCGACCCGGGGACGCTGTGCTGGTCCTTCGTCCTGTGGGGGCTGGGGACGCCCTTCGCCGTCCTCTACACGGCGCTCGCGGCCATCGCCTGCGCCCACAGCGCGATCTCCCTGCGCAGGCGCTACCGCGACCTGCGGGCCCTGGACGCCGCGGAGCGCCACTGACATGCCCCGCCTCTGCGTCCTGCTGCCGGCCCGCAACGCCGCTGGAACGATCGGCCGCGCCGTCGCCTCGACCCTGCGCGCCATGCCCTCCGACTCCGAACTGGTCGTCGGCGACGACTCCTCGACCGACGCGACCGCGGAGCGCGCCCAGGAGGCCGCCGCCGGGGACCCTCGCCTGCGCGTCCTCCCCATCGCCCCCGGCGAGGGAGGGGTGGCCCGCGTCCTCGGCCAGCTCATGGCGGCCACCGACTCGTCCCTGGTGGGGCGCATGGACGCTGACGACGTGAGCCTGCGCGGCCGCTTCCGCCGGTGCGGGGCAGCCATCGGGCGCGGCGACGACATAGTGTTCACGCAGATCGTCGAACTGCGCGGGCGCCGTCCCGTGCCCCGCGCCCCCTACGCCATCGGGCCCGACGAGATGCCCTGGCACCTGCTGCTCACCAACCCCGTGTGCCACCCGACGATGGTGGCGACCCGGGACTGCCTGGACCGCGTCGGCGGCTACAGGAACGTCCCCGCCGAGGACTACGACCTGTGGCTGCGCGTCGCAGCGGACGGGGGCGCGATCCGCCGTCTGGCCGCGTGGGGGCTGGTGTACAGGATCCACCCCACCCAGGTGACCGCATCGCAGCGGTGGAGGGCCGAGTCCTGGAATAATGAGCTCCAGGCGCGCGCCTTCGCCGACCTCGCCCAGCGGCTCACCGGCCGCCCGCTGCCGAGGCTGGTGACCATTCCCCAGATGCCGGCCAGCGGCGCCAGCGCCGCCCTCGACGACTTCGAGGAGGCCTTCAGGGCGGGGCTGGGCGCCCTGCCGACACGCGCCGCGCACCGCTTGGAGCGGCGACTCAACGGACGCATCCGCTGGGTGCGGGCCCGGATGCAAGGAGATGACCAATGATCCTCACCAAGCCGCCGACCGGGGGCCAGGAGATACTCCGCCACGCCTTCGCGCGCCGGTGGAAGTCCATCGTGGCCGCCACCCTGGGCGGGCTCGCCGTCGGGGCGGGCGCGGTCTTCGCGCTGCCCGTGGACCACACGGCGACCGTCACCATGACGATCACGCCGCCCGCGGCCACCCCCACCCCCGTGGCGAAGACCTCGATCAACTCCACGGACATGGTCACCGAGCTGGGGATCGCCAAGTCCGCGAACGTCCTCGACGCCGCTGCCACGGCGATCGGCGGCACAGACGCGAAGACCCTCCTGGCGGGCATGGAGGTGTCGGGCGACACCAACGGCACCATCGTGCGCATCGAGTACAGCGCCCGCAGCCGCGACGAGGCGGTGGCCGCGGCCGACGCCATCGCCGCCGCCTACCTCAAGGAGCGCACCGCCCTGGCCGAGGCCCGCGCCGACGAGATGCTGGCGGGGATCACGGCGCGCGTCGACGAGCTCAACGCCGAGCTCTCCCAGATCCAGGCCCAGCAGGCGGCCCAGGAACCGGACGACGAGGACACGGGCTTGGGCAACAACGCGCGCGGCGCGCAGCGGAACCAGCCGGTCCAGCAGACCAGCTCCGCCGACACCGCCAGGATCGCGCAGCTGCGCGCCGAGATCGACAAGCTCATGGACCAGGCCGTGCAGCTGGCGCCCTACCACGTCACCGCGGGGCGCGTGCTGACCGCGGCGGGGCAGTCCGAGGACGCCACGTCGCCCTCGGTGTCGCGCACCCTCCTGGTGACCACGGCCGTCGGCCTCTTCATCGGCCTGGTCGTCGTCTTCGTGAAGGAGACCCGCGCGCGCTCCCTCATCTCGCCGTCGCAGCTGGCGGATCTGACCGCGCTGCCCGTGTGGAGCCGCGAGAAGGGCGCCGAGAACGAGTGGGAGTCGCCCACGCGGATGCTCGCCATGACGATCGACCGCGAGCACTGGGTGGACCTCATCATCGACCCCACGGACCCGCAGGCCCGGACCCTGCACTCGACCCTCACCCGGTCCCTGGCCGAGACCCGCGTGCCCTCCCCGCGCCTCATCGACATGACCCAGCCCCTGGCCGGCCTGCTCGACGAGGTGCGCCCCTCCAAGCACGTTCTCATCGCGGTGCGCGGCGGCGACGCCCTGGGCCCGATCCACGCCCTCCTCGACGAGCTCGCCCTCATCAACCGCGAGGTCAACGCGATGCTCTACCTGGGCGAGGCGGAGGAGGCCGCCTCGGCGCCGCGCCCCGAGCCCGCCGTCCACTCCGCCTACGGCGGCCCCGCCGAGGTCGTGCCCCCCGGGAGGCACGCGGGGATGACCAGTTCCGACGACCCCGAGGAGACCCTCATCCAAGCGCCCATCGGCGACGTGCCGCGCCACTCCGACAAGGCCGTCATCAACGCGGAGCTGGCTGAGATCCAAGCGGAGCGGGGCACCTACGAGATCCCCACGCAGACGGTGACCCGCAGGGTGGAGGGCAAGCGATGAGCGCCGCCGATCCCCACGATTCCTCCATCTGGCACGTCGACCGCACGGCGCGGGTGCGCGAGCTCGTCTCCGGCGACCCCGGCATGGAGCGCGCCCTCGTCCTCGTGCGCGAGAACGGGCGCAACTGCGGCGCCGTCGCCATCGAGGGCACGGCCGCGCCCGAGTCGGACCCCGCCGTGGCCGCGGTGCCCTCCGCCCCCAGGCGCGGGTGGCGGGAGGGCGCGGGCGCGACCGTCCCCGCCACCGTCGTCATCTGCACGACAGGGCGCTCGGACCTGCTGGCCGCCTCCGTCAAAGCGGTCCTGGCCCAGGACCACCGCGACTACCGCGTCGTCGTCGTCGACAACGCGCCGACCACCGGATTGGCGCGCACCGCCCTGAAGGGCATCGACGACGAGCGCCTCACCATGGTCAACGCCTCGCGGCCCGGGCTCTCCCGGGCGCGCAACCGCGGCGTCCTGGCGGCGACCGGCGAGGTCGTGGCCTTCACCGACGACGACGCCATCGTCGACCCCCACTGGCTGACCGCCCTCGTCGACCCCTTCACGGCGAGCGCCCTGGTGGGGGCGACCACTGGGATCGTCCTCCCCCTGGAGCTCGCCCACGCCCCGCAGCGCTGGTTCGAGAGCCGGGGCGGCTTCCCCAAGGACTTCACGCCCCGCGTGTGGGCGAAGGGGAGGATCCCCGACGGCGTGAGGGGCCTCGGCGAGGCCGGGGAAGGCGGCCCCCTCTACCCGGTGGCCACGGCCCGCGTCGGAGCAGGGGTGTGCATGGCGCTGCGCCGCGACGTCCTCATGGAGGTCGGCCCCTTCGACCCCTCCCTGGGGGCCGGGACCCCGACCCGCGGGGGCGAGGACCTCGACATGTTCGCCCGCGTCCTCGCCCACGGCGACGTCATCGTGCACACGCCCGACGCGCTGGTCCACCACCGCCACCGCGTGGACCACGAGGGCCTGGACGCCCAGGTGCGCGGCAACGGCTCGGGCATGTCCGCCCTGCTCACCAAAGCGGTCCTGGCCCGCCCCTCCACGGCGCTCACCCTGGCCTCCCGCGCCCCCGCCGTGGCAGCGCGCCTGCGCCCCGGATCCGCGCGCGTCGCGGGCACCGACGACGACGTGCCCTCCGGCCTCACCCGGTCCGAGGTCAAGGGCTTCCTCGAGGGCCCGGTGCGCTACCTGCGCTCGCGCCACGCCAACCGCCTGCGCCCCAGGAAACGCCCCTCCTCCGGCCGGGCCGACGGGGCGGAGGGGGCGCCGGAGGGCCCCGGGGACGGGCGGGGCTGACGTGGCGGAGATTGCGGCGTCGCGCCGTGGGATCTGGGCCAGACCCGGCCCGGCCTTCATCGGCGCACTCAGCGAGGACGCCCTGCAGCTGCCCGCGTGGCCGTTCATCGTCGCCTACTCCGGGTACTTCCTGTGGTGGGCGATCGGCGCCGGGGACCTCATGTGGCCGGTGTTCGCGATCATCATGATCGTGTTCATGCTGGGGCGCCGGGGCCTGCGCTTCCCGCCAGGGACTGTGATCTGGCTGTTCTTCCTGGTGTGGGTGCTCGCGTCGATGAGCATGCTCGACTCGGTCGGGCGCCTCATCGGCGCGTTCTACCGCTTCGGTCTGCAGATGTCGCCCCTGGTGTTCGGGATCTACGCGTTCAACGCGCGCGCCCGCCTGACGCCGAAGGCCCTCATGGGGACGCTGTGGGGCTTCCTGGCGTCGGCCGTGGTCGGCGGGTACTTGGCGATGGCGTTCCCCAAGCTGCGCTTCAACACGCTCATGTACTACGTGGTCCCCAAGGCGCTGCACTCCAACGACTTCGTGTCGGAGTTCGTGCGCAGGGGGACCACGCAGTGGAACCCAGGGTCGTGGGTCCTCTCGGATCCCCGTCCGTCTGCGCCCTTCATCTACGCGAACACGTGGGGGAACGTCTTCTCCCTGATCTTCCCGCTCGCCGTCATCTTCGCAGTCATCTCCTGGCGGGAGTACGCGCGCCACCGCTACCTGCACGCCCTCGTGTGCGCCGCCTCGGTGGTGCCCGCGGCCGCGACCCTCAACCGCGGCATGTACATCGGCCTGGTCGTGATCGCGGCGTGGGTCGGTTTCCAGAGGGTGCGCGACGGGCGGTGGCGGACGGTGCTCGTCGCGCTGTTCCTCGGCGGGGTCGGCGCCATCGCGTGGCTGTTCACACCGGCCTCGCAGTCCCTGGTGGAGCGCCTGCAGTCGTCGAGCACGACGGTCGACCGCTTCACGAACTACGTGGAGACCGTGGCCTCGCTCAAGGAGTCCCCGCTGCTGGGCTTCGGGGCACCGCGCCCCGCGTCCGTGCCGTGGCTGCCGTCGCTGGGCACCCAGGGCCAGTTCTGGACGGTCCTCTTCTCCTACGGGATCGTCGGCGCCCTCCTCTTCCTGGCCTTCTTCGCCAGGATCCTGCCCAGCGTGTGGAGGGCGAAGGACATCTACGGCTCCGTCCTGGGCGGCATCGTCATCGCCACCCTGGTCGAGCAGTTCTACTACGGGATGAACACCGGGCTCATGGTCTCGGTGCTGGCCGTCGCCCTGCTGGCGCGGCACCTGGAGGAGGGCACCGAGCCCCTCACCGACTACGACGTGGCCGGGCCGGCCGCCAAGACGCCGAGGGGAATGTGGAAGAACCCCGTCCGCCGTGCGGAGGGCGAGGTCTTCTCGGAGAGGATGCTGGACCGGGTCAGCACGTCGGATCGTCGGGGAAGGAGACCCCGGATAGTTTCCAGGAACCGCCGTCGTTGACGAACGAGAAATCAGTGAGGGCCCGCATCAGCGAGGTGTCGTCCGTCAGCGGCGACCCGGCGTCGTTCGTGACGGTGACCCCGGTCGAGTCGACGCAGGCGCGCACTGTGGCGGTCGTCCCGTCGGACGCGGTCACGTGGGCGTCCTCGATCCGGGGGGTCCCCGACACGCGCGTGCCGTCCGTGTTCCACTCCTGGGCCTGCGCGTCGAACTCCTCCAGCGCGGACTCGGTGAGGATCGAGGACAGGTCGGTGGCGATCGCGGTGGAGGGGTCGGAGTACGCCTGCCACATGGAGGCCAGGACGAAGTCCACCTGCTGGGACCCCTCGTCGTCGCTGGCCATGCCTGCACCCGCGGTGTTGGCCGGGCCGGCCGACTGCGGCTGGATGGTCTTGGGCACCGACTGCGGCACCGCAGCCGGATCGGATTCAGCCCCGGAGGCGCCGGGGGCGGACTGCGACGTGGTCACGGACCTGCCGACCAGCGCGAAGACCACGCACACGGCGGCGACCAGGATGACTGCGAGGCCGACCCAGGCCGCGACCAACCATTTCCCGGTGAGTTTCTTAACAGACATGGGCGCCCTTCTTCCGTTGAGGATTCTCGGTAAGTCCTACCAGTGAGTAAAGATAGTCCCACAACCTCGGTGATTACGAAGCGAGAAGGAGAGCAAATGAGTGACGCGCATCAATCCCGGAGGAACCTCGCCAGGGGTGGAATCGTCGGATTCGTCGGCGCGGCCGCGTCCGCGGTGCTCGGTTTCGTCTTCACGATCGTGCTCTCGCGCGCCCTGGGGACCACGGGGGCCGGCGTCGTCACCCAGGCCACGGGCGTGTTCGCCATCGTCATGGCCCTGGCCAAGGTCGGCCTGGACTCGACGGCCATCTACCTCATGCCGCGGCTGTCGGTCGATTCGCCCCAGGAGATCCGCGCCTCGTTGAACTACATGGCGTCGGTGGCGGTCGGGGTGTCGCTGTCGGCGGTCCTGGTCCTGGAGGCGGTGGCCCCCATGATCTGGAGCGCGGAAGTGGCGGGGGCCGTGCGGGCGGCCGCGTGGTTCGTGCCCATCGGCGCCCTCTCCCTGGTCGCCTCGGCCGCGCTGCGGGCGCTGGGAAATATGCGCGAGTACGTCCTGGTCCAGAACCTGCTGCTGCCCGGGCTGCGGCCCCTGCTGGTGGCGGTGGCGGCTGCCGTCGGCGGCTCCTACGCGGTGGTCTCCGCCGCCTGGGCGCTCCCCTTCGTCCTCGTCCTGGTGTGCGCGTGGGCGCTCCTGGCCCGGCACATGCCCGAGGCGGGGGGCAGCCGCTGGCCCACGCGCCAGCGCCGCCGCCGCATCGTGTCCTTCGCCCTGCCCCGCACCCTCACGGCGGGCCTGGAGCAGGCCCTCCAATGGCTGGACGTCCTGCTGGTGGGAGTGCTGGCGGGCAACGCCGCCTCCGGCATCTACGGGGGCGCCATCCGCTTCATCCAGGCGGGGCTCGTCGTCGACACGGCCCTGCGCGTCGTCGTGTCCCCCCAGTTCTCCAAGCTGCTCCACCAGCGCAAGATGGAGGAGCTGGCGTCCCTGTACTCGACCGCGTCGGTGTGGCTGGTGCTCTTCGCCACCCCGGTCTACGTCCTCATGGCGGTCTTCTCCCCGGCGCTCATGCGGATCCTGGGCGAGGGGTTCGAGGCGGGGGCCGGGGTCCTCGTGGCCCTGTGCGCGGGCTCTGTGGTGACGTTCATGGCGGGGAACATCCATTCGCTGCTGATCATGAGCGGGCGCAGCGGGTGGGCCGCGGTCAACAAGGTCGTGGTGCTCGGCCTCAACGTCGTCGGCAATGTGGTGTTCATCCCGCGTTTCGGGATGCTGGCGGCCGCCGTCGTGTGGGCGGTGTGCATGGTGGTGGACGCGGCGATGGCGTCCGTGCAGGTGGCGCGCTTCATCGGAGTGCGGCCCGACCTGGGCGAGGTCGCCCTGCCGGTGGTGGGCGTGCTCGTGTGCGTGGGGGCCCCCGCGGGCGCGGTGGCGCTCGTGGCGGGGCGCGACAGCCTGGTGGGCCTCGCGGCGGGGTGCGCGGCCGGGGCGCTGGGCTTCCTCGCGCTGTGCTGGGCGGGGCGCTCGCCGTTGCGCCTGGTGGGCCTGGGGGCCTTCGCCCGCGCGAGGAGGAGCGGCGAATAGGGCCTTTACCAAGTTGCAACATATTTCGGTGTCCAGGACCTGACCAGCCGGTTGATCACCGCGTGATTTGCGTGTAAATATATTGCCGTTAACACGCCTCGTTCACTCTTGAATGCTAAGGAACAGCCGGAATGTCGCGCCGTCTACTGGGGGCCCTGCTCGCCCCCGCCGCCCTACTCACATCATTCGCACTCGCGCCCATGGCTGTTGCCGACCCGGGCGGCGGCGGCAGCACCGGGGGGGCCGCGGCCGTCCACGACGGCCTCAGCGCCCAAACGGCCGCGGCCTCCTGCTGGGACATCAAGACGCAGAACCCCGCTGCGGCCGACGGCGCCTACTGGCTGCAGACCCCCACGATGGACGCCCCCGGGCAGTACTACTGCGATCAGACCACCGACGGCGGCGGCTGGGTGCTGATCGGCCGCGGCCGCGAGGGCTGGGAGCCGTGGACGCAGGGGAAGGGCGACCGCAACTCCCTGACCGCGCGCGGGCGCACGGCGGCGGACATGGCCGTCGCCCAGCTGTCCACCAAGGAGGTCAACCAGCTCATTGGAAACGGGTCAGTTTCCAGCCTCGAGGACGGCGTGCGCGTCCTGCGCTCCCTGGATCCCCAGGGCTCGTCCTTCCAGGCCCTGGATCTCAGCTTCCCCCAGATGACGGACTTCGTGTGGTTCTTCAAGATGGGCCACCCCGTCAACGCGACCTTCAACCACGGTCCCGTCGTCTCGTCGAGGGCCTACTCCCGCTTCGGCTACGACGACGCGTGGAACGCCAACAACACCTACCCGTCGTGGGCGAACGGCTTCACGATCGGGTTCGGCTTCGGCCCGGGGGCCCAGAACTACCCCGGTGACACGGCCTCGGCGGGATCCTTCTTCCGCAAGATCCGCCAGACCGTCTTCCCCTACTCCGAGGTCTACCTCCGCCCCCGGATCGCCTCGGACTCCTCCGACTTCACCCGCATCCCCGACGAGGGCGCGGCCGCTTCCACTGTGACGCGCGCCGTCTCGGAGTTCGCGGCCCCCACCCAGTGGGGCGTGACGGGCAACCTCAACGGCTCCTACGCCGAGGGCAACATCCAGGTCCAAACCTTCGAGCAGGTCGGCACCACCATGTTCGTGGGGGGCAACTTCACGGGCGTGCGCTCCGGCGCTGACGGCGCCATCACCGAATCGCGGGGCCTGGCCGCGTTCGACGTGAACACGGGCGCCTTCACGGGCATGGCCTTCAACTTCAACAACCAGGTGAAGGACCTGCTCACGCTCCCCTCGGGCAAGCTGCTCGCAGTCGGCGACTTCACGTACGTCAACGGCGAGGAGCACGTGGGCACCGTCGTGCTGGATCCCGCGACCGGCCAGATCGACCCGGACTGGAACCTCACGATCATGAACGCGATCGGCTCGCACCGCGTCTCGGTGCGCACCGCCCGCTTCTACAACGGCCAGGTGTACCTGGGGGGCACCTTCACCCACCTGCGCCTGGGCGACATGGCGAAGGTCTACGCGCGCAACGCGGGCCGGGTCGGCCTCGACGGGCGCCCCGACCGCTCCTGGAACCCGGAGTTCAACGCCTCGGTGCTGGCCTCGGACATCAACGAGCAGAACGGCGCGTACTACGCCGGCGGGCACTTCACCCGCGCCCACGGCGACCGCGCCTGGTACGCGGCCCGCCTGTCCACCGACGCGGGGGCCGCAGTCGATCCCTCCTTCGACTTCAAGCCGAGCACGGTGACCGCGGGCAAGTACCAGCAGACCATCACCTCGGTGGGCGACCGCGTCTACATCGGCGGTGCCGAGCACTCGCTCTTCAGCTACGACGCGGCCACGAACCAGCGGCTCTCCGCCTCGATCATGATGAGCAACGGCGGCGACCTGCAGGCCAGCGCGGCCTCCCCCAACGGCGTCATCTACGCCTCGTGCCACTGCTCCGACGCCGCCTACCAGGACGCCGAGATGTGGACCATCGAATCGAACTGGACCCGGGCCGACGACATGAAGTGGGTGGGCGCGTGGGACACCGCCACCGGCAAGAACATGCACTGGACCCCCTTCGAGATCTCCTCGCAGCGCAAGACCGGCGCGTGGGCGCTCACCGTCGACTCCAACGGCAACCTGTGGGCGGGCGGCGACTTCACCCGCACGCACACCTCGGTGGCGCGCACCCAGTGGAACGGCGGCTTCGCCCGTTTCGACGCCCGCGACACGACTCCGCCCGAGGCGCCCGCCCAGGTGCGCGCCGCCGCCTCCACCGAGGCGACCGTGACGCTGTCGTGGACCCCGGTGGCCGACGCCGACGCCTACGAGATCCTGCGCGACGACCGCACGGTCGCCCAGGTCAAGGAGCCGACCGTCGAGCTCGCCCGCGCCGGTGAGAACCGCTTCTTCGTGCGCGCCGTGGACGCCGAGGGCAACCGCTCCGCCACCAGCCCCGTCTACGTCCCGCCGGCCTTCGGCGAGCACGACCCGTCCGACCCCGTCCTGGTCGATGACGGCGCCACCTGGTCCTACCGCTACGAGGAGTCCGCCGCCGACGAGGCGTGGGCCTCGCCCGGCTACGACGACTCCGCGTGGCCGCGCGGCGCCGCGCCGCTGGGCAGGGGCGATGACCGCATCGCCACGGACATCCAGACCGCGCCGCACAAGACGTGGCCCATCACCAGCTACTTCCGCACGCACTTCACCGTGGCCGACCCCTCGGCCGTCTCGGGGGTGAACGTCGACTTCGTCGCGGACGACGGCGCTATCGCCTACGTGAACGGCGCCGAGGTGGGCCGCCAGCGCCTGGGGACCGGTGGGGTCTCCTACGAGACCCGCGCCGACGCCGCCCCCACCTATGACGCGGCGCAGGCCGACCGGACCACGGTGTTCGTGCCCGCCGAGCGCCTCGTCGCGGGGGACAACGTCCTGGCCGTGGAGACGCACGTGAACTACCGCAAGGCGAAGTCCGTGTCGATGCAGGCCCGGGTCGAGCGCGTCGAGCGCAAGCCCGGCGGCTCCGACAGCTCCCCGGCCCCGTCGCCGTCGCCCGGCGCCACGAGCTCGCCGGTGGTGGACGCCACCGGGGTGACCGACGGCGAGATCATCTCCTCGGGCACGCAGTGGAGCTACTGGACCTCGCAGTCCGAGCCCACGCCGTACTGGGCCTCGCCGTCCGGCGACATCTCCGACTGGTCCTCGGGCGCCAGCCCGATCGGCTGGGGCGACCCCGACGCGGGGACCCCCCTGTCGATCGAGAAGGGCGATCGCGCGATCACCAACTACTTCGCCGCCGACGTGGACCTGGGGCCCATCACTGGCGACGCGAAGATCACGCTCAACGTGAGGGCCGACGACGGCGCCGTGGTCTACGTCAACGGCTTCCAGTTGGCGACCGTGCGCATGAGCGAGGGCGCGATCACGCACTCGACCTTCGCGAACCAGGCGGTCAGCGCCAAGAGCGCCGCGTCCAACATGGTGACCGTCGAGGTGCCCGCGTGGCGGCTGGTGAACGGCATCAACCGCATCGGCGTCGAGGAGCACGTCAACTACCGGGGGACGCCGTCGATGACCTTCGACCTGACGGCCTCGCTCAAGCGGTGGTGACGCGCTTCAGCGCAGAGCACAGTGAGTAAGCGCTCAACCGAGTGGTAAGAACTCGGTTGAGCGCTTCTCCCACCCGTGGGAAAATGGCGGTGTCCGACTCAACCTTCCCGCAGGTCCCATGAGAAACAGTCACCGCATCCCCCTCGTCGTGATCGCCGCGGCGACCGTCGTCCTCAACGGGCTGGGGCACGTGCCCTCGCAGTCCGCGCCCCCCGCACCCGTCCGCGACGGGCTGTCCGAGGCGGGCGCGGCCGCCTCGTGCTGGGAGATCAAGCAGAACGACCCCAACGCGCCGGACGGCACCTACTGGCTGCAGACCCCCACCATGAACGCGCCCGGACGGTTCTTCTGCGACCAGACGAGCGACGGGGGCGGATGGGTCCTCATCGGGCGCGGCACCGACGGGTGGGAGACCTGGAGCCAGGGCAAGGGCGCCCCCTCCGCGCTGGCCAAACGCGAGCGCAGGCCCGCGGACGGGACCGTGCAGCTGTCGCACGAAGCCGTCAACGGCCTCCTCGGCTCCACCCCCGTCTCCGAACTGCCCGACGGCATGAGGGTCGTGCGCGCCTACAACGGGCGCGGGACGTCCTGGCAGACCATCAAGATGCGCCTGCCGAAGATGGCGGACTTCGTGTGGCCCTTCAAGTCCGCGCACCCGGTCGTCTACTCGATCGACGGCGGCGAGTGGACGACGGGCGAACCGATCTGGTCCAAGTTCGGCGACGACCTGGCGTGGGGCATGGTCGACATGACCGCGACCGCCACGTCGAAGTACCGGGTGGGGTTCGGCTACGGCCCTGGCGCGCTGCTCAACGCGGACACCTCCGACACCAGTTTCTTCCGCAAGGCGGGGTTCACCGTCGAGCCCTACGCCGAGGTGTACCTGCGCCCGCAGCTGCGCTCGGACGACGCCTACGCCAGGATCGCCGACTCCGGAACCCCGGCGCAGGCCGTCGCGCCGACGGTCTCCGAGTACGCGGCGCCGATGAAGTGGGGTGTGACGGGCAACCTCAACGGCTCCTACGCGGAGGGCAACGCCCAGGTCCAGGCCTTCGAGCAGGTCGGCTCCACCATGTACGTGGGCGGTAACTTCACGGGCGTGGCCCGCGTGGGCTCGACGAAGGCGCAGACCTCCGCCCTGGCGGGCTTCGACGCGGCCTCGGGGGAGTGGAACGGGCAGTCCTTCGCCTTCAACAACCAGGTCAAGGACCTCGTCGAGCTGCCGGGCGCGCGCCTGCTGGCGGTCGGCGACTTCACGCGGGTCAACGGCGAGGAGCACGTGGGCACGGTCGTCATCGACACCGCCACGGGCGCCATCGACTCCTCGTGGACGCTGAAGCTGCGCAACGCGCTGCGCTCGGGCGCGGTGTCCGTCAAGGCGGCACGGGTCACCGGCCAGCACATCTACCTGGGCGGCCTGTTCACCCACGCCTCCAACAACGGGGGCCGCAGCGCGTACGCGCGCGGGGCGGTGCGCCTGTCCCTGTCCGGGGAGCCCGACCGCTCGTGGAACCCCGAGTTCAACGGCTCGGTCGTCGCCTTCGACGTCGATGAGGCGGGCGGCTACTTCTACGCGGGAGGCCACTTCACCCGGGCGCAGCGCGGTGCGGCCCCCTACGCCGCGCGGGTGTCGACTGCGGCGGGCGCCGCCTTGGACTCCTCGTGGACCTTCGAGCCCTCGTACTTCGACGGGATGTACCAGCAGGGGGTGGCGCTGACGGGCGGGCGCGTGTACTTCGGGGGCTCCCAGCACTCGCTCTTCGGCTACGACACGGCCACCATGAGGCGGACCTCCGGTTCGATCGCCATGCAGAACGGCGGCGACATGCAGGCGGTGACCAGTGCCGGGAACGGCGTGGTCTACGCCTCGTGCCACTGCTCGGACTTCGTGTTCCAGGACGCGTACCGCTACTACGAGCTGGGCACCAGCTGGACCCGCGCGGACGAGATCCGCTGGGCGGGGGCGTGGGACGGCGCGACGGGCCGCCAGCTCGGGTGGACCCCCTACCGCCTCGCGTCGGCGCGCTCGACCGGGGCGTGGGCGCTGGAGGTCGACGACTCCGGATCCTTGTGGGTGGGGGGCGACTTCACCCGTTCCTTCACCTCCAAGTCCGCCAACCAGTGGGCCGGCGGCTTCGCGCGCTTCGCGCCGCGGCAGGCCCCGCCCGCCGCTCCCGCCAACCTGGCGTCCTCGGGCGCGGGCGACGGCAAGGCGGCGCTCACCTGGGACGCCGTGGCCGGGGCGGCCTCCTACGAGGTCCTGCGCGACGACCGCACGGTGGCGACCGTGCGGGGGACTTCGGCGAGCGTCCCCATGGGCGGGGAGAACCGTTTCTTCGTGAGGGCAGTGGGCGCTTCGGGCTCCCGCGGCGCCTCCACCCCCGTGCTCCGCGTCGCCGCCGACGGCGCCCAGGCCCCCGCCGAACCGGGCAGCTCCCTGGTGGGGGACGCCGCGCAGTGGCGCTACCTGTGGAAGGACTCGGCGCCCGACCAGGCGTGGGCCTCCGCATCCTACGACGACTCCGCCTGGACGACGGGCACCGCGCCCATCGGCTACGGCGGGAAGGGCCTGAACACTGTCCTCAAGCCGGGCGCCCCCGCCTCGCGCCCGATCACCCTCTATGGGCGCACGGCCTTCACGATCAAGGATCTGTCCAAGGTCGGCGGAGTGGAGGTGTCCTTCGTGGCCGATGACGGCGCGGTCGCGTACGTCAACGGAGTGGAGATCGGGCGCCAGCGCCTCGACGACGGCGACGTGTCCTACGGGACCCGCGCCTCCTCCGCGCTGTCCACCGATGCGGCGCGGGCGGACCGCCAGACCGTGCAAGTGCCCGCCTCGGCCCTGGTCGAGGGGGCGAACGTCCTCGCCGTCGAAGAGCACGTCAACTACAGGAACGCCCCGTCGCTGACCATGTCGGCCACGGTCACCGCCATTCCCGCTGGCGCCTACGTGCCGCCGGTCCCCTCGCCCCCCAGGCGCAGCGCGCCGCCCGCCCAGTCCGGCGGCGAGCCCCAGGACCCCCCGGCCGACGAGCCCCTCAAGCCCCTGGACGCCTCGCACGTGAACTTCGGCAAGGCGCTCTTCTCGGGCGAGCAGTGGTCCTACTGGACGGACGCGAAGGCCCCCGACGCCGCGTGGGCCTCGACGGCCGACCTGTCCAAGTGGCAGCACGGCGCCTCCCCCCTGGGGTGGGGCGACGCCGGGGCCGGCACTGACTTCGGCGCGGCCAAGCGGCCCACGACCGCCTACTTCGCCCGTGACGTGAAGTTCGGCCCCATGCCGGAGAACGGCACGCTCACCCTCCACGTGCGGGCCGACGACGGCGCCGTCATCTACGTCAACGGCACCGAGGTCGCCCGGGTCCGGATGCCCTCGGGCACGGTGACGCCGCGGACCAAGGCGTCCAACGGGGTGACCGTGTCGGAGGCCGCGGACGCCATGGTCGAGGTCGTGGTTCCGGGCAACCTGCTCACCTCGGAGATCACGCGGATCGCCGTGGAGGAGCACTCGGCGGGGGCCTCGGACCCGTCCCTGACATTCGACATGTACGTCACTTTGGAGAGGTGAGGCTGTGAACGGAGCCCAGCGCGAGGCCGCCAACCCCGACGCGGAGCACCACCACGAGATCGCGCGCATGGTCCTGGTGGAGGGGCGGGCGACCACCTGGCTCAACCACTGGTCGCTGCTGCACGCCGATTTCGACCAGTTGCGCAAGATGGACGCAGTCGGTGTGGACGGGACCCTGCTGCAGATGACGCTGGGGCGCATGGGGCACCCGGTGGTGCGGTCATCGGCGGACCTGGTCCTGCCGCACGTCTTCAACCAGATAGAGGCGGGCGCGCGCGTCGCCCTCATCGGCGCCGCCCCCGGCGTCGCCGAGCGCGCCGCGGCCAGGCTCGGCGCCTTCGAGGTCATGGCGGTCGACGGCTACGCGGGCCTGGCGGGCCTGCGCCGCTCCCACGCCCGCCTGGTGGACTTCGATCCGCGTCTGGTCGTCGTCGGCCTCGGCGCCGGCCTGCAGGAACTGGTCGCCGCCAAGGCCCGGGACTGGCTGCCCCGCGCCAGCGTGTGCACCGCCGGGGGGTGGATCGACCAGTTCGCCGCCTCGGACCAGTACTTCCCCGACTGGGTGCACCGCTGGCGGCTGGGCTGGGCGTGGCGCATCGCCCACGAGCCCCGGCGCCTGCTGGGTCGCTACACGGTGGAGGCCGTGGACTTCTTGGCGCTGGCGCCCCGACTGGTCGCGCGATTGGAGGACATGGGGACGTTCGGGGAGTACGGGCTCGTCGCCCGCTAGCCCCGCCGCCGCGGGAGCGCGCCGGCCCCGGGGGCAGTGGGCCCCAGGGCATCGTTCTTGTCGTATCCGTCACCCCTGCGTCTGCGCGGGGCGCGCGGCGGAGTGTCATGGGATCTGTGTGGGATCAGCGCTTTCACAGCACTGGTCCCATCAGCCGCACCCACATGCGTGTTAAGCATCACGTTTATCAGTAATTTTACTGCTATACACTTTCTCGGTATATGTGAAGGTCGATCCCATCTCCGAGAACGGTGCCACCATGCGCTCAACCCACATGCCCGCAACCCGATCGCGCTGGCGCGCCCTCGCGCGCCTCGTCCCCGCGCTCCTGGCAGCGCTGCTCGCGTGCTCCCTGGCGCCCCTGCGGACCGACGCCGCCGACATCCGGCGCGTCGGGGACATCCTTTCGGCTATCAGCGGCACCGTGTACATCCACGACAACCCCGACTGGTCCAAGGGCCAGTACTGGGCCGACGGCGCATGGCACTCCTTCGCCGACCTCGACCCCGCGGACAAGAACACCCAGGACGGTCCCATCGCCGAGCTCGACAACGGGTGGAAGATCTACTGGGCGCACTCCTTCAACGGCAACGGCGGCGAGTACATGATCTGGCGCTACCCGGACAACGGCCAGCTCGGCGTGAACGGGAGCCGCTGGCCGGGCTTCAAGATCCGTTTCAACGACATCGGCTACACGGCGGCCGGCGACCCCATCGACGCCGTCCTCGACTTCGAGTACGTGTTCGCCTGGCAGTACGACGGCAGCGCCGCCCACCCGATCCGTGAACCCTCGTGGTTGACGCCCTTCGAGATCACGAGGGGCTACGGGCCGCTGACGGCCGCCTCCTCGCAGGACCAGAACGCGGCGCCCATCGGCATCGACCTCGAGTTCGACACGGCGCTGGTCCACGCCGGGACCGACACCCCCATCGACGACTCCAACGAGATGGACGTGCTCTACTGGGACATCGACCAGCCCGTGCACCAGGGGCCCGACGGGGCCGTCGTCAACAACTACTCCAGCGACTGGCGCGAGGGCGTCCACTTCGTCAGCGGCTACAAGGACCCCTCCACCATCGGCGACACCTCCGAACTGGTCGTCTCCGACTCCAACACCTGGTTCCGCTCGGGCGGCAACGACAGCTCGCCGACCCCCACCGACCGCTCCTCCGTCATCGGCAGGACGGGGCCGCGGTTCCGCACCGGATGGCGGGGCTACGCGTGCTCGACCGGCATCGGTTACGACACCAAGGTCCGCGTTTACCCGCAGTGGCCCGCCCCCGTCAAATCCGAGCCCGTCCAGATCGTCCAGCGCGGCGGGACAGCCACATTCGACGTCACCGAGGTCTTCCCCTACGTGGCGGACTCCAACAAAGCCGATTCCCTCACCCTCACAGACACCCTCGACCCCGCGCTGGACGCCTCCCGGGCATCCGTCACCGTCCTGAAGGGGCCCGCGGGCGACGTCGACGTCACCGACAACTGGACCATCACCACCTCCGGGCAGACGGTCACCGCCACCGCGAAGAACACGGGGCACGGATACGCCGAGGGGCGCCACGTCTTCCGCATCACCGCCCCCGTCCGCCAGGACGCCGACCTCAGCGCGCGCACGACCGAGGACGTCGACGGCACCCGCTACTGGCCGCTGCCGAACCAGGCGTCCATGACGGTCAACAACGAGGCGAAGCCCTCGAACACCGTGAAGGCCCTGGTCCCCTACGAGGCGGAGGGCGAGGTCCGCCTCCAGGCGACGAAGGCCCTCACCGGCGCCGCCCTCCAGGCCGGCCAGTTCACCTTCGAGCTGCGCGGCGCGAACGGGGACGTGATCAACACCGCTGCCAACGAGGCCGACGGCACGGTCGCCTTCCCGGAGATCCCGTACACGGCGGCCGACATCGGCAAGACCCACTCCTACACCATCGTCGAGCGCAACGGCGGCGCCCCGGGCTACGTCTACGACACCCACGCCGAGGCCGTGACCGTCACCGTGTCCGACGCGGGCGGCGGCGTCCTCAACGCCACTGCCTCCTATGACGCCGACGGCGCCGTGTTCTCCAACGAGTTCAGGCACGCGCTGGGCGTAGTCAAGCGCTCGGCCTCCGACGACGCCCTGGGCGGGGCCGTCTTCACCCTCTACGAGGACGACGGCGACGGGGCGCACACAGCGGCCGACCCCGTGGCCACGGTCTACTCCGACCCTCAGATGACCACCGAGATCCTGGGGGCGGAGGCCACCACCGGCGCCGATGGGACGGCCGTGTACCACGGGCTCCGCGCCTCGACGACCTACTGGCTCAAAGAAACCCGGGCCCCCGTCGGCTACAACCTGGACCCCCGCGCCCACGCCATCACCGTCTCGGCCAGTGGCGAGGTCACCACGACCGACGCGGCGGGCGCCCCGGCGCCCCTGCCGCTGGTGGACGGGACGGCGACGATCACCATCGTCGACGAGCCGCTGCCCGTCCTGCCCGCCACCTCCGGTCCGGGCGCCGTCCTCATTGTCTTCGCCGGGTCGTTCCTCACGGCCGCCGGCGCAGGAATACTCCTGACGCGCCGCTCGAAGCGCCGCGCGTCGATGTGAAACACCCGTGTTCCACAACCCGCTCCCGCAGGGAGCGCCCGTCCCCGATCACACGACACAGGACCCAACTATGACACGCACTCCGAAGACACTCTGCGCCCTGGCCGCAGTGACGACTGCCATCGTGCTCGCGCCGGCCGCCGGCGCCGCGCCCACGAGCCCCACCGATGTCCCCGACTCCCCGCTCCGGGTGTCCGGACTGCTCCCCGGCGACACGGTGAGCGCCTTCCGCATCGCTGACGCCGACATCGACGCCGCGAACAACCTCACCTACACGATGGCCCCCGGCCTGCCCAGCGCCTACGACACGATCGAGGAGATCGCGGCCGTCGCCTCGGACGGCACGGCCTTCTCGCAGGGCAGCGCCGCGCAGAACGCGGCGGCCGCCATCGCAGCGGCCCTCACCGCTCCCGACGCGAGCGCGGTCGCCCCGGACTCGGCCGCGGACCTCACCCTGGGCAGCGGCTACTACCTGGTGCGCGTCACCTCCACCAGCGGCCAGACCCGCGTCTACCAGAACATGATCGTCGACGTCACCCCGTCGGTGGTGAACGGGGCCTACGCCGCCAGGGACCTGGAGCCCATCACGGTGAAGACGACCGACGTCAGCGTCAACAAGGGCGTCGGCGAGGCGGGCGCGGACACCACCGACGCCTACTCCGTCGGCGACTCGGTCCCCTTCACCGTGACCACGGCCGTCCCCTCCTACCCGGCGGACTCCCCGAACGCCACGTTCACCATCTCCGACGCGCCGAGTGCGGGACTCGCCATCGAGACCGCCACGATCTCCATCAACGGGGCCGCGGCCGCCACCGGCGCCGATTACACGCTCACCGCCTCGGAGAACGGGTACACGATCACCTACGCGAAGGACTACGTCCTCGCCCACCCCGGCGCCCCCGTCGTCATCACCTACAAGGCGAAGCTGACCGCCGACGCCTACTCCCGCACCGCCGACGACCTCACCGGCAACACCGCCACCGTTGCCTTCAACCCCAGCCCCTACGACGCCGGCACCGCGACACCCTCCGATTCCGCGACCGTGAAGACCTACGGCTTCGTCTTCAAGAAGGTGACGCCCGCGGGCCAGCCGCTGCCCGGGGCGGCTTTCACCGTGACCCTGGCCAACGGGCAGACCCTCACGTCCACCTCTGACGCCAACGGCTACGTCTACTTCGAGGACCTGGCGGCCGGCGACTACACCGCCGTCGAGACCCACGTTCCGAGCGGCTACCAGAAGGCCCCCGACGTCTCCTTCCAGCTCAGCGCCGCCACCGCCGCCTCCGACAACCCCGCCACCGCGGCCGTGGAGAACAACTACCTGGTCTCCGCCGCGGACGTCACCGATCCGGAGCTGGTGGCGCTGCCCATCACGGGCGCCAGCGGGATCTTCTTGATCGTGGGCACCGGGACCCTGCTGCTGGTCCTGGGATCGGCCATGGTCCTGCGCTCGCGCAAGCGCCCCTGAACCGGTTGTGAGCAGCCGCAACGCCCGTCCGCCCCGGAGCGGAGCCGCCGATGTGACGGCCTCCGCCCCGGGGCGGGGGCGAGCGCGCACCCTCGCCGCCCTGGTCGTCGTGGCGCTGGGGATCGCCCTGGTCAGCTACCCCTTCGTCAGCGACTGGCTCAACAGGCGCGCCCAGAACGCCGCCACCGGTGCGCAGGGCGAGGCGGTCGCCTCGGCCGCGCCGGACGCGCTGGCGGCGCAGCGGGAGGCCGCCGTCTCCTACAACGAGCGCCTCCTCCGGGGCTCCGTCCGCGTCACCGACCCCTTCGACGAGGCGGGCCTGCCCCCCGGGAACGCCGAGTACGACTCCGTCCTCGACGTCGCCGGGGACTCGGTCATGGCGGAGCTCGTCATCCCCGCCATCAACGTCGACCTGCCGGTCTCGCACTACACCTCCGACGAGTCCCTGTCCAAGGGGGCGGGCCACCTCGCCAACACCTCGGTCCCCATCGGGGGCCCCTCGACGCACTCGGTGCTGGCCGCGCACACGGGCCTGCCCACGGCTCGGATGTTCGACCGCCTCGACGAGTTGCGGGCGGGGGACTGGTTCGTGATCCGCGTCCTCGGCGAGGAGCACTTCTACGAGGTCGACTCAACGGAAGTCGTCGAACCGGGCGAAACCTCGTCCCTTGCGGTGCAGCAGGGGCGCGACCTGGTCACCCTGGTCACGTGCACCCCCTACGGCGTCAACAGCCACCGCCTGCTCGTCCACGCCGAGCGCACCAGCGCCCACGACCACCAGGATCCCGGGGCCCCTCCGGGACCCGTGATCGCCGATGTGCGGCCCGGCATGTGGGGGGCGGCCGCCGCTGGCGCGGCCTGTGCGGCCGCTATCGTCGGCGCGGCGGCGGGCGCGCGCTCTCTCGTGCGCCGGAGGCGCTGAGCCCGTTCCCGCCCCGCTGCCCCACGGCGGGGGACGCGCCGAGCACCGCACTCCCTCAGCAGTGCGGCGGTGCGCCGCCCCCGGGGTGCGCCGCTCCCGGGGTGCTCCGACGAGGGGGATGCGGAAGCACACGGGTGCGCCCCGGCCTCGGCCGGGGCGCACCCGTAATCACACACACAGAAGAAATGGTCTAATAGGCGCCCTCCTGACGAAGCAGAGCGGGCACGGTCTGCAGGAGGATCCACATGTCCAGGCCCACAGTTCGAGTCGCCGCGTAGTCCAGGTCCAACTGGACCGTTTCCTCCCACGAGAGGTTGGAGCGCCCCGAGATCTGCCACAGACCGGTGATACCGGGACGGACCGAGAACTTGCCCATCACGTGGGGCTCGTAGGTGGCCACTTCGCTGGGCAGTGGCGGACGGGGGCCCACCAGCGACATGTCGCCTTTGATGACGTTGAAGAGCTGGGGGAGCTCGTCGATGCTGGTCTTGCGCAGCACGCGCCCGACACGGGTGACGCGCGGATCATCGCGCATCTTGAACATCACGGAGTTCCCGGCGCCCACGTCGGCCCGGTTGGCGGCCTCCAGGGACGCTTTGACCTGTTCGGCGTCGACCCGCATGGTGCGGAACTTGTACATCGTGAAGGTCTGGCCGTTCTTGCCCACGCGCGTCTGCTTGAAGAAGGCCGGGCCGCGGTCCGAGATCCGGATGAGCAGGGCCACGACCAGCCACAGCGGCGTAAGGATGATGACTCCAACGGTCGCCAGGACGATGTCGATCACGCGCTTGGACGCCAGGTCCAGCGCGGAGCGCCGCGCCGCGGAAGGCACGACCAACGTCGGCATGTACCGCTTGGCCCTGGAATTGGTCAAGGTGGTCATCTCGCGTGCGCCTCCTGGATAGTTTCTTGAAAAGTGTTTGGTTGGTCAGGCCCCCGGCGCCCTGCCGCTCCGAGTTGTTTACTGTGTAGACTTGCGTCGGTTGAGCGGGGTAACCGTTCGGTCAGGAACCCATGTTATCCACATGGTTAGAGAAAATGCACTAGGGATGCTCAATATCTATGAAGATTGGTCTGTGACGTCAGTTACCGGGTCATTGGTTGTTGAGACAATTTCCGCTCGGTAGATTATGGGTTTTACTTGGTATTCCAACGAAAAATGGTATCTTCAGAGGGTGTTATATTACATATTGTGCGCCAGGTGGTCAGGGGGTGTGCTCAAAAAGTGATCGCCGATCGTCTCACCAGGTGACCATTCGGGGGTGGTAAGTGGATGGGCTCACAGGTGGTGCCTGGGCGCGCCGGAACGCGGGGGAAGGGGGTGCTGCTGCCGGATGGGGCGGGGGCGGCGGAGCCGCGCGGGGCGCGGCCGCAGCGGGGCCGGGCCTCCCGGCGGGGCCCGTGGAGCCGCCCCTGGGCGCGCGATAGGATGGCCCCGTCGCGACTGGCGAACAGGTGGGCAACCACCGGGGAGCGACCCGCCGGCACCCGCAGCCGCCCGCCTGGGCTGTGTGCCACCTCCCGACTCGACGATCCCAGGAGAACAATGGACTCCCTCAACGACATGGCCCTGGCGCAACTGGACCCCGAGATCCAGGCGGTCCTCGACAACGAGCTGCAACGCCAACGCGGCACCCTCGAGATGATCGCGTCCGAGAACTTCGTCCCCCGCGCGGTCCTGCAGGCGCAGGGCTCGGTGCTCACCAACAAGTACGCCGAGGGCTACCCCGGGCGCCGCTACTACGGCGGCTGCGAGTTCGTCGACGTCGCCGAGTCCCTCGCCATCGAGCGGGCGAAACAAGTCTTCGGCTGCGACTACGCCAACGTCCAGCCCCACGCGGGCGCCCAGGCCAACGCCGCGGCCCTCATGGCGATGGCGGACGTCGGCGACCCGGTCCTGGGCCTGAGCCTGGCGCACGGCGGGCACCTCACCCACGGCATGCGCCTCAACTTCTCCGGGAAGCACTACCGGGCCGCCGCCTACGAGGTCTCCCGCGAGACGATGCGCATCGAGCCCGACATGGTCCGCGAGGCGGCGCTGCGAGAGCGGCCCGCCGTCATCATCGCCGGATGGTCCGCCTACCCCCGCCACCTCGACTTCCAGGCGTTCAGGGAGATCGCCGACGAGGTCGGCGCCGCCCTGTGGGTGGACATGGCCCACTTCGCCGGACTGGTGGCCGCGGGCCTGCACCCCAGCCCCGTGCCCCACGCCGACGTGGTCACCACCACCGTCCACAAGACCCTCGGCGGCCCCCGCTCCGGCATGATCCTCTCCTCCCGCGGCGACAAGTGGGGGAAGAAGCTCAACAGCGCGGTCTTCCCCGGCCAGCAGGGCGGCCCCCTCATGCACGTGATCGCGGCGAAGGCGATCGCCATGAAGGTCGCCCAGACCGACGAGTTCAAGGACCGCCAGCGCCGCACCCTCGAGGGCGCGCGGATCCTCGCCGAGCGCCTCGGGGCCGACGACGCCGTGAGCGCGGGCGTCAAACTGGTCACCGGAGGCACCGACGTCCACTTGGTGCTCGTGGACCTGGTGGACTCCCAGATCAACGGCCAGCAGGCCGAGGACCTCCTCCACGAGGTCGGCATCACCGTGAACCGCAACGCCGTCCCCTTCGACCCCCGGCCCCCGGCCGTCACCTCGGGCCTGCGCATCGGGACCCCGGCCCTCGCCTCGCGCGGTTTCGACGCCCAGGACTTCGAAGAGGTCGCCGACATCATCGGAACCGCCCTCGCCCAGGGCGCTTCGGGCTCCTCCGTGGACCTGGAGCCCCTGCGCGCCCGCGTCAAGCGCCTCACCGACAAGCACCCCCTGTACGCGGGGCTCGAGCAGTGAGGGCACCGTGGGAGGGCCCCGCCCGGGTCCTCGACGGGAAGGCGACGGCCGCCGCCATCAAGCAGGAGCTGCGCGCCCGCGTGGCCGCCCTGCGCCAGCGCGGCTGCGCCGTCGGACTCGGGACGGTCCTGGTCGGCGAGGACCCCGGATCCCTGGCCTACGTGGCGGGCAAGCACCGCGACTGCGCCGAGGTGGGGATCGACTCGATCCGCATCGACCTGCCCGCCGACGCCGGGCAGGGGAGGATCGAGGAGGCCGTCGCCCAGCTGAACGCGGATCCGGCGTGCACCGGCTACATCGTCCAACTGCCGCTGCCCGCCGGCATCGACACGAACGCCGTCCTGGAGATGATCGACCCGGACAAGGACGCCGACGGCCTGCACCCGACGAACCTGGGCAGACTGGTGCTGCGCGGCTCGGGCCCCATCGACTCGCCGCTGCCGTGCACGCCGCGCGCGGTCATCGAACTCGTCGAGCGCCACGGCATCGGCCTGGCCGGGGCCGACGTGTGCGTCGTCGGCCGCGGGGTCACCGTCGGGCGCACCATCGGACTCCTACTGGGCCGCAAGGACGTCAACGCGACGGTCGACGTGTGCCACACCGGCACCAAGGACCTGGCCGACCACGTGCGCCGGGCCGATGTCGTCGTGGCGGCCGCGGGGGCCGCGGGGATCATCACCGCGCAGATGGTGCGCCCCGGCGCCGTCGTGCTCGACGTGGGCGTGTCTCGGACCGTCGTGGACGGCAAACCGCGGCTGGCGGGCGACGTCGCGGACGGCGTCGACCGCGTCGCCTCGTGGCTCAGCCCCAACCCCGGCGGCGTCGGCCCGATGACGCGCGCCCTCCTGGTCACCAACATCGTCGAGGCCGCCGAACGGGCGGCACGCTGACCCCGAAGGGAACCCCGTGACTCTGACAGTGACGACCGTCAACCTCAACGGCATCCGCGCCGCCCACAAGCGGGGCTTCTTGGACTGGCTGGAGGAGGCGGCGCCCACCGCCCTGCTCATGCAGGAGGTGCGCGCGCCGGAGGAGATCTCACGGGGGATCCTGCCCGGGCAGTGGGACTCCGTGTGGGTCCCGTGCCGCATCAAGGGGCGCGCGGGCGTGGGCATCGCCGTCCACCGCGACCGCGGCGCCCTGGTCGGGCCACCGCGCACCGCGCTCGACGGCGCCGAGTCGGACGCGGACTCCGGCCGCTGGCTGGAGGCCCTCGTCGAGGCCGACGGCGCCCCGTCCCCCGTGCGCCTCGTCTCCGCCTACTTCCACTCCGGGGAGAAGGACACGCCCAAACAGGAGGCCAAGATGGCGCACCTGCCCCGCATCGGGGCGCGCATGGCCGAACTGCTCGCCTCGGCGGCCTCGGGCGGGGAGCAGGCGGTCGTGTGCGGCGACTTCAACGTCGTGCGCTCGCGGGCGGACATCAAGAACTGGACGTCCAACCACAACAAGCGCGCAGGCGTCCTCGACGAGGAGATCGCCTTCCTCAACCGCTGGGTGGAGGAGGGCTGGCGCGACGTCGTGCGCGACCTGGCGGGCCAGGTCCAGGGCCCCTACTCGTGGTGGACGTGGCGGGGCCAGGCCTTCGACAACGACGCGGGGTGGCGCTTGGACTACCAGTTCGCCACGCCCGGACTCGCCCGGGCGGCGCGGTCCTTCACCATCGGGCGGGCGCCCTCCTACGACCAGCGCTTCTCAGACCACGCGCCCGTGGGCGTCGTCTACGGCCTCTGAGCCGGCTCCCGCCGCAGTGCCCGGCAGCGGGAGGCGGCGCGCCGGGGCTCAGATGCCCTCGAAGTCGAAGATCGCCATCGAGGAGTAGGCGCCCGAGGGGTCGAGGCGGTCGAGGCGGAACCCGGGGATCACCCACGACGCCTCGAAGGAGCTCCCTATGTCGATCGCGAGGTCGAGGACGGGGTCTCCGACCCCCTGGGCGAGCGTGACGTGCGGGTGGTAGGGGAAGCGCGGCTCGTAATCGAGGGGGCCCGAGCGGATGCTCTCGGCCAGGTCGGAGCAGGCGCGCCCCCCCTCGGCCAGGTTGAGGAACGCGACGGGGGAGAGCGGGCGGAAGCAGTCCGCCCCCCTGAGCGCGACGCGGAAGGGACGGGACCTGCGGGCGATGGCGCTCAGGTGCTCGATCACCTCGCCGCGCGACTCGGTGGCGACCGGCACGGGCGGCATCAGCGTGATGTGCGCGGGCACGCGCGAGCCCTGGAGATCCCCCAGGCGCAGGCGCAAATCCGTCAATTCGCTCACCCACGGCTCGGGTATGGCGATGACGACGCCGAGCCAGTCCTGGCCGGGGAGTCTCTGGGGGAGGAACATGGGACCTGCTTGTGTGTTGTACGGGATGCCCCAATCCTAGGGGGTTCTCCGACAAGGGCACGTGATGCGCACCCCGTGTGTGAAGGTGCTCATAGTCGGGTAGGGTTGGGGGGGGTTCCGAAGGAGGTACCGTGGCCCGCATCATCAGAGCCGAAGCAGTCAGCCCAGAGGAGGGCGCGTTCAACGCCCGCGAGCTCTTCATCCAGGCTTTCGGGTACGAGCCCGAAGGGGTGTGGAGCGCGCCCGGCCGCGTCAACGTCATCGGCGAGCACGTCGACTACAACGGGGGCCCGTGCCTGCCCATCGCCCTCCCCCACAGGGCGTACCTGGCGCTCGCCCCCCGCGCGGACCGCGCGGTCCGCCTCATCTCGCCGCAGACCGCCGACGCCATCGACGACCTCGACCTCGATTCCATCGGCCCCTGGGGCGGGCCCGGGCAGGTGCCCAGCCACTGGACGGCCTACATCGCGGGAGTGGCCTGGGCCCTGGAGCGCGACGGCCACGGCCCGCTGCCGGGCTTCGACGCCGCCCTGTGGTCGTGCGTGCCCGTGGGGGGCGGCCTGTCGTCCTCGGCGGCCCTCGAGTGCGCCACGGCCGTCGCCGTCGACGAGGTCTGTGGGCTCGGCCTGGCGGGCTCCGACGAGGGCAGGCGCCTGCTCGTGGACGCCGCGCGCGCCGCGGAGAACGAGATAGCGGGCGCCAACACCGGCGGGCTCGACCAGACCGCGTCGATGCGGTGCAGGGCCGGCCACGCGCTCGCCCTGGACTGCCGGGACATGTCCGCCGAGCCCATCCCCTTCGACCTGGCCTCCTCGGGCCTGGAACTGCTCGTCATCGACACGCGGGCGAAGCACTCGCTCGCGGACGGCCAGTACGGGCAGCGGCGCGCCGACTGCGAGGAGGCCGCGCGCCTGCTGGGAGTCGGCCAGCTGGTGGAGGTGTCCGACCTGGACGCCGCCATGTCGGCGCTGGAGGGGCACGAGCGCCTCGCCAGGCGCACCCGCCACGTCGTCTCCGAGATCGCCCGCACCCGCGCCTTCATCGAGCTCATGGGGGAGGGGCCCCTGGAGGGGGAGCGCCTCGATGTGGCCGCCCTGCTGCTCGACGACTCCCACGACTCCCTGCGCGACGACTACGAGGTCAGCTGCGCGGAGCTCGACGTGGCGGTCGCGGCGGCGCGCGCGGCCGGCGCGCACGGGGCCCGCATGACCGGCGGCGGCTTCGGCGGCAGCGCGATCGCGCTCGTCGAC